>BNJT01000002.1_pt1 | contig 223995 bp, 253 predicted proteins | sample 8540491 | NCBI WGS metagenome assembly BNJT01 (sample SAMD00202455, study PRJDB9452) | human saliva metagenome | host: Homo sapiens | reverse complement strand
AAGGTACATTTATGTACCTTATTTTTTTTACGATTTTTTTTACATATATATTATAGTATGGGAAAATAGAAAAGAACCCTGGCGGGCTCTATAGGATGGAACTAGTTAACGTGACATTCTGTCTTGATATTTATTAGCGTTTTCACTACGTGTCATATTCGCTGCATATTGGTCACGCTTTTTCGCCTCATCAGCAACGGTAGTCATAGTGGAAGCAAAGCGCGCAATAAGGTCAGGGTGAACAGCCAAGGAACCACCCATGGTGGTCAGTGTCGCAAGTATCATTGCAATACCAACATTCGTAGCATCTAACTTATCACTGACGTCATTGTCCCGGATTTCTATCTCCCGGTGCTGGACCGTGTCTCGGGTGAAATTGATGGAGAAGGCTTTTGCGGTCAATTTGACGTCCTCGGGATATAAGGCATCGATGATGTCACACTGCTCAGCATAAGACAAGTTCAATAAGATTAAACTCATCTCACTCCAGACACCCTTCATCAGTGGTTCAATGTCAAAATAACGAATCGTATGAATTTCACCTTTATGGGCAATCTGTTTGGCTACCGGCTTCTCCAATGTTTGATGCATATGTTTGACCAATAATTGAGCAACCGTACGTGGCTTCTTCTCATTCTTGGTGTTCGATAATTCCGCTAAATGTGGGGTCAAAATGTTGGGCTTGATTTGAGTAAGCAAGGCGCCAAGGTCAAATCCGTCTTCTTGTTCCGTGTCATCCGGGGTAACCTGAATATCACCTGTAGCTGCTTGAAAAAATGCATCTAAGTCAATGTCTGTTTGCGTCATGACGTCTCCTTTCTATTGGTTTGATATCGTTCTAGTCAATTGATTGAGCTGGTTAACGACTGCCATTTGGGAATTCAAAACCTGGGCCAGGCGGTCAGCTACTAAATCAGCATTCTGATAGGTACCATCAGATTTATCTAAATAATCGCGAAGGGCGTGTAGAATCAAATCATTCATACTGATACCTTGGTCTTGGGATAGTTCCTGGATACGACGCTTCATACGACTTGGCATAGATAAATTCATTCGAGATGTTGTAATAGGTTTCTTTGCCATAGAATTTCCTTTCTAGTCTTATATCTCTAGTATATCATAATACCGATAGATGGTCAAGAGGGATAAATGTGATGAAATGTGATGAAATGTGATGAAATGTGTAAAATGGTGATGGATTGTATATATTTTGATATATTTGTGATATATTGTGCGAAATATGAAAGAATGGTGAAAATTGGTGGGGAATTTACAATATTTGTATGCAAAATGACAGATAATTACAAGAATTGTAAATAATTGTGAGAGATGCGCGTTTTCATCATAAGTACCTTATGATGAAAAATTTATGAACATACGTTCATAAAAAAACGCGTGGTATTTGCTAACGCAAATCTGTGATTTATAGTTTTACAAACCATAAATCACCAAGGTTTTGGCAATTCGGGTTACCCCAAATTGCTCAAAACCTTGTAACCACGCGCTTTCTCGCCACTATACAGTGGCTCAAATAAAGCTGACTACCGTCAGCCAGGGGTGGGGATAGGGAGTTTGGACGATAGGTGGTGGTATGGACTTGATTTGTAGTTGGCATGGGTGAGGGGCGATATGATGGTGTGATATGATGGGGAAAATATTTGGGGATTGATGTGTGGAGGGAGGGGAGAAGAGCATAAGGGTATTCCAATACAAAACATGAGAAATCCCTTGATACAATAATGTTTCACGATGTGTCAAAATGATGCAAATTTATTACATTTTCGTGACACAAATCATATCTATTGACTATTGATTTGAATTATGTTATCCTAGAATTATACGAAAGGAGACTATCATGGTCAAATTAAAACACAACGACTTATTGAATTTGAAAAAAATAAAAGAGGAAGATATTTTGGATTTGTCTGAAACGATTCCAGTGTCGACAAATGAAGAACTGGTTGATGTCACAGATGAGGACGTCATTCAAGATGTTAAAGATGAGGACGTCATTCAAGATGATGTCAACGATGAGGAAGTTATTCACGATGATACAACACAGGATATAGAGGAAAATGTATTAGATTTATCTGATACCCAAAAGTTGGATATTATCATTGAAACCAAAGTAGTGGAAAAACATAAAGTGCCAAAATGGGTCTTACCAACTATGGCCTTATTATTCCTATCACTTGCATCAGTTATCACATTGTTTGTAAATCAATCTTCATCTGAAGCTCAAGTAGCAACACAACAAGAAGTTCAAGTGTCTCGTACACCTCAGTCAGAGCAAAATACAGATAAAGCATTTACCGCTGAATTGAAGAAGAAAGCGGACGAAACTGGGACACCATATGCCGTTTCGACTGAACCGTTAGGTGGTGGTTATACATTAGGGATTACCACATATAACCCAAACAAAACCAGTGATATCTATATGGACTATGCAATTAAGGCACCAGACGAAAAGCAACCAGTCATTGATGATGATACAGCCAAGAAAATTGAAGAAAATCTGAAAAAAGATTTACCTACGATTAATGTATCTATCCATGTCAAAGACAAAGACAAAGTAACGATGGAGACATACAAGCTAGATGACAAATACCAAACCATTCTCTTGTATGACGCAAAACCGTTTGCCTATGTTGTGACAGATAAAGATGGAATGTCAACTAACTATGTCACGTCTTACTATGTAACTGATGTTGCGTCCGAATAACAAACAAAAAGAACTAGTCTATGACTAGTTCTTAATTTATTATGTTGTACCAAATAAGAACTAGTCATAGACTAGTTCTTTTAATTTATTTTCACTCCAATGACTGAGTCAGTCGTGAAACTACCAACCGTTCTTGAGTCTTTAGAAATATCACGGTTATCACCCATCACAAAGATATGACCTTTTGGTACTGTAATTTCGAAACTTGTCTCTTTAAAGTTCTTAACGTTATCGGCTGATAAATAGTACTCATCATATGCTTTGTTGTCAATAAACAATTGACCATTCACAACTGTAACTCGTTCACCCTCAAACGCAATGACACGTTTAACAATAACTTTGGTATCACCATTCTCAGATAAACGTTCTTTCAAAACAGCAATATCAAAGCGGTCAACCTTATCATATTTACCTATCAACATAAAATCATTGTTATGTAAGGTAGGTAACATAGATGGTCCAGATACCCGAACAATACCAAAGCAGAGATTAAAAACAATGATACAAACACCTAGAATGATATAGATGTAATTACGCATAATCATTGACTTTGGTTTATCCAAAATAACAGGTCTACGGTCAACCGGCTCCACGCCTAGCGAATCAGCCAAGCGTTCTTGTTTCTTCTAAATAATTCATAAACCCCTCTCTTAATCACGAATTGCACCTGGATTAACGGGTGTATCAGATTCCTGTTTAGCTTTGTCCGTATTCACCTGAGTATTACTCTCTGATGAACTCAACTCAGGCAACTCACCATGAATTTGAACCAAACCTAATTGCTCTAAATTCGGAGCATAATTACCTGTAAATGTTAATGTGTTTGCACCGTCTTTAGTGAAATTGACAGTAAACTGATAAACATTATCATTGTCAGAGTAATAACCATGAACACTATTATAATCAGGAACATAGCCGTAACCAACAACTGAGCGCAACATGTCCATCATATTCGCACTTGTTAAATATAATCCACTAGCTGGGTCATTCTTCGCCCCATTAACATTGGATTTGAAGTTGTCAAAGGCTTTAGACAAGTGGTCAGCGATAACTTTTGTCTCCTCAGAAGTGAGCGCCGCGTCAGGGCGTTCAAGCGATGCCTTCGCACTAGCCTCGTCTTTACCCTTCAATGTAACAGTAGCATCCGTTGTGGTCGTAGACTCTTCCGGAATCGTAACAGGTGCCACAGTAGTTTCTACAGTCGTAGTTACTTCAGTTTGAGGGTTCTGTGTGTCATTTGAGGTTAACGCACGAATCAAAATTGCCCCACAAATAGTCAGCCCTATGGCACCAATAATAATGCCCCGTTTAATCCACGGATTTGGCTCATCGGAACTCTCGTCATCGTCTGCGTCTTCAATGCCATCAAACTCTTCTTGTTCATCTATTTCATCAAGTTCATAATCATCGTTTTCTTGTTTTCTGTTTCGGTTAAATTGAACCATAATAATTCCTTCCTTATATCTTGTTATATCTCTATGGTATCACAATACTAATCATATGTCAATAGAAAAAAGAACCCCTGAGGGTTCTCTATCTCATTGTGTGAATGTTTCGGCTAATGGATAATCAAATTCAGCCAAATCCTCAGCACTCAATACTGGTGTATATCCAGATTGTTCAAGTGCTGCTAATTCTTCATCACTTGGTGCTGGTGGAATATCCATCGGTATAGGTGGAGTATCTGCTGTAATATCTGGAACTTCATCTCTCGATTCAACGGTTTCGATGACTGGAGCAACTTCTGGTTCTTGAGCTACAGTCGGTTCTTGAACTTCTGGTTCTTGGAATTCAATCTCATCTGTTGAGATTTCAACCTTATATTGATTAAATTCTGTTCGTTCCTTAGCCCCATATTTCTCAGCGAAAAATGAGTCTAATTTGTCTAAATGATTGAGTGTTGAACGAAGTGACGAAAATTGTTCCACATCACCATCAAGCTCAATATGGTCTAAACTTTCAGGCCCTCTAAGTTCTTCCATAAAAGCCGAGAAACCTGATGCAAGCATATATTCAGACATTTTTGGAGTTGGTTTTTTATTATCCAACAGTTCAAAAACATTTTTAATTTCTTGTTGATTGGCTAGATAGTATTTCAAGAAATCCATGCTGACCTGTTCATCATCCATGAGATTGACTTTCTTCTTCGGTTTAACCACACCGTCAGACGCATCAGATTGGCCTGTAACAAGCGATTCTGTATCATGTGCAGTATGAGCCACTTGGGCTCGTTCTGGTTCGCCAGAAAGCGTTTGGACAGCCTCTCGAGCATTACCCGTGTCATGATAAAATCGAATTGCATCAGCAACACGTGCAAATTGATTTGCAACCATATTTCTAAAACGTCCAATACCCTGACGAACAACATCTACCATTTCATGTTTTGCACGTCCCATGCGTTTCGGAATGCTCTTGATGTTTTGATTCATAACCTCACGACGTTCAGAGATTTTCTCTTTAAGATGATGATATTTCTGTTGTGCATCTTCTTGATATTGCTGAACTTTATCCTTGAGGTTATGGTAAACGGATTGACCAGCATTGACCAAGCGATTTTTCGCATTAACAACAGTATCGCGACCTGCTTGAACAGTAGCTTTACCAATATCACCAACCGTATCAATCAAATCTGGCCCGAAAGCTTCTCTACGTTTAACGCGGGCGTTGGAATAATCACGCAGACTTCTGCGTACACTTTCTTGTAATGTCATAACGTATCCTTCCTTATAATTATCTACTAATATTATATCAAAAAAAACCACACGGTGGTGTGTGGATTAATTATGTGGTTTTATCTGAAGGATGTTTTTGATAGAAGTTATCCATAAATGTGTCTAAATCAACAACAGTTTCGTGAACCATTCGTTCTTGTTCCAGTTCTTTCTCAACTTCAGCTTGTTCACGTTCCATAGCTTCCTTGCGCTCGGCTTCCAATTCTTGGAAAATTTGCAAATATCGCAACCATTGACTGGTATCTCGTTGAAGCGGTTGGACTTGAGGTGTGTGTTGGGTTGATGTGGATTGCTCCGGTATTAATTTCTTTTGATTTGGAACAGTTGAGGATTTCGACATCGTTAACGCTCTGTCAATTTCATGAGTAAGTTGATTAAAACTTGAGGGTTTGATAACACCCTTTTCCTCATGACCACGAGTTCTAGACACATCAGGATGATTTTCATAGACAACAACATGGACATGCAAGTGCAATGTGTCATGCTGAATAGCGGCAATCATTTGAGGGTCTCTATAACCTTCTAAATCGCACAACGCTTGAACACCTTGCCTTACGGCATGTCGAAGTCGAACATCGTCATATTGACCTTGATAATCCCCACGAAACTGAATCTCGGCACTATCATCCACAATCCCTTGTTCTTTAAGATACTCAGGGTCAAATGATATGACCATTTGTTGTATCGCCCTATCCCCTTGGAGAAAATAATCTTCGACTACATCAGCAATTCGTAACGTTTCCTCACGTGATACAGACGAGTTATTAAGTGTGAATGCAACACCATCACCTTGTTCCATTGCCCCATTTGGTGTCAAAAAGGACGTCGATGGCTCACATGCATCATCACGTGACACATAATCAGTAATAAACGGTTTAACTGACTTACCACGTGAGCCATGAATATTGAATTGACTACGGACAATAACATTCCGACCTCTATTCTTAATCATACTTAGTGATAACCTCCGGTTTTTCTCTGAGCAATTTCATAACCAATTGTTTATATTCCCATAGTCGTTTATCACTGCTCATACCTTGTGTCTTGGCTAACAGAGCCGACAATAATGTTGTCATAATAGCACGATTTACACCATATTTCAAAAACAACAAAATCAATAATTTCATGTTCTGATGTAAACGATTGATTATCAACAACCTTATCAGGAGATTCGTTCAGAGTATCTGATTCGGCAAACATTGGGGCATCAGGGATGATTGGTGGAACATCTGGCAAGTCTTCAGGGATTGGTGGTATATATCCTGGCGTATTCACTGGTGTAAATCGTTCCATTTGAATATGTGCTGGTTGAGATTCGGCTTCCTCTTGGTCACTATACTCAGAAAGCATAATACGAATCATTTGTTCTGATATTTGGTCTGGTAAATCAACATTCTTCTGTGGTGGTGTCAAATCACCAACTAAATCACCAATATATCCCTCATCAACAACCTTACCTTTAAAGCTATCATCGGAAATAACCACCTTTTTAGCATATAAGTGTAGTAACCCATAGGATTGGTTGAACAACTTGTCAATAGTAGGGAATACAATCAACCTTGGTTTATCATCCTCACTTCGATACGCACTAATAGTACGTTTACGCATACCAATGAGAGCAAAACCTTCAATCAATGGTGAATCATCTGTTATCTCAAAACCGTAGATAAATCGATTATCCTTGTCATCTCTCAAGTAAGCTAGTTGTTCATCGCGCATTAACAAACGAAACAACGCAGGGGGAACACTAGGATTGACAGTTTTAATTTGTTCTGTAATACTTGTTTCCATATGTCACCCCCTATGGTAATGTAACTGTATCACGATTAGTCGTTGTATTTGGTGTAGAAGATTGCGCTGAGTCATTCAATTTGGACTTTAATTCATCAACTTGTTTTTGCAATGCTTCTTTCTCAGACTGTAGTGTAGCGTTCTTACTTTCTAAATCAGTTGCCTTACTATTCGCCTCTTGCACTTGCTTCGTAGCTTCTTCCAATTTTTTATTATATTCTTGCACAACCGAATTGGTTGCTTCTTCAACACCGGTCTTCACCTTAGCATCGATATCTTCCGTAGTTGTAGTTGTGGTAGACGAATTATCTGCTGATGTGGTTTCACCCGATTGTGTAGATTTGAGCTTCGCTAACGCTGACTGTACATCCTTATCCGCTTGTTCTACAGTTGCTGGTTTTGAAAAATTCATAGATTGTAGTAATGGGACAGCCACAGCACCGATACTCGAAATCACAACCAAACCAACTAAACTATAAGTAACAAGTTTCTTTATATCTTTTTTCTTGCCTTGCTTATGTTTGGTTGCAAACGTTAATTCTTCATCTTGCTCTGATTTCTTATGAAAGGGATTACGTATGTTAAATGTAGGGAACCATGATTTTCGTGGTGGTTTCACAGTCGATTTTTGAGACCGTGAAAGCACTTCATCAGATAAATCATCCAATTCAATAACATTTACATTTCATCATTATCATGAATATCAGTTTCTTGTTTTCTATATTTTGTCATATTATTCTCCTTTGTTATATCTCTAGTATATCACATTTACCGGATTAACTCAAGCCCCATATTGGTAAATCGGCCAAGTTGTGGTATAATAAAAGTATAACCATGAAAGAGAGGAGCACTATGACTCAAGAACAGAAAGCTAATGAGCAAGATGCATTTAACCGAAACCCTGAACAAAAAGGTGACGGCACTGCTGGACCACCAGGAACAAACGAACCCAAACAAAGTCCAGACCAACCTGATAATCAAACAGGAACGAATACAACACCCAATCAACCACATGAATCGGGTAATTCTAAATCTCTGCCAACATCTGGTGAACATGGAAATAAAAACCCTTCCGATTCTGGTGGGGAATCTCCTACGAATTCACAAGGTGAAGGTTCAACAGATGCCGGAACAAGTGGAACAGAGACACCATCTTCAGACAATCTACCATCGGGCGGTGGTAATGATAAGATTAAAGATTTCGCTAAGGGCGCTGGGATAAGTGCCTTAGTCATTGCGAAAAACAAAGTGGCTAAAAAAGACAACGCCGCTGGTAAATTAGTCCGAGCTGCTGACAAAGCATATCAAGCAGTGAAGATGAAAAATGCAAAATATGTTGGGTGGATAAAATCATTTATTAGTTTCTGTGTATCGAATCCAGTAGGTTGGGTTGTTGGTATCATAACCATCATCATCCTATTAGCAATCGGTGTTGATGTCGGTACATCTATCTATAGTGCCGCAACGAGCAACCCTGAAATTGAACAATTAACAAATCAAATAAAAGAATCAGCAAATGGGTCAGAGGATAGTTCAGAAGATGTATCAGATGGTGAAAAAGCCACAGTATTATTAATTGACTGTAAACCGACTAAATGAAACTGCTACTGGCGGAACGTCGTCAGCCGCAGCATCAGATGCCGATTGGACTAAAGAAGGAACAACAGCTCATAAGAACGCCAAAGATGTTTGGACAGCCTGGACAAATGCTGGTGTATCAGGAACATCAGCATCAGGATTAGTTGGTTGGGTGAATTCGGAAGGTGGATTTGACATCATTGGTCGCGCTGAAGGTCACTACGGTGGTGGAAAAGAAAATTCAATCGCCCATGGTGCCGTACCAATTCCGGGTGGTACTGGATATAGTGTTGGTGGTGGTGGAATCTATCAGTTCACACCATATACAAAATATGCCCCACTAAATGACCCTAAATGGGAAGATGGAACCGTAATGACTCAGTTTGTAATTAATCAATTACCAGGGGATTGGAATCCAGCCCATGATTTGTCCGGTAAAAATCAAACATTTGAACAATGGGCCCAACAAGAAAATATTGCCGATGCCGCACTTGGTTGGAATGCGTATGAACGTGGTGACACCGCATACATACGAAACGACCAAAAGATTGCCGATGCGAAGCGTGCCGATGCTGTCTTCAACAAAGCTAAGGTTAAATTTGACCGTGCCAAATATGAAAAGAATTTTGGTTCATCAAAATCATCAAAAGTCACATCAAGTGACAGCTCTGTCAAAGCTAAATGTAAAGACAATAGCTCTGGAGGAGGAAACGGTTGGTCGAAACCTGGCGGAAAACACAATTATCAGAATGGTCAAGCTTGGAAACCACAAGATTTACCCTCTGACCTTAAACAGTATGCACTAAACCCTGAATCAATGGGTATGAAATATGCATCATCAACTGGTTGGAATGCTTTACCGTCAAGTATTGATGACCAATGTACTGACCTATCAGCGTCATGTATGTATCTATTGTGGTCGAAAGATGGCAAGAACCCTAAACAGTTACGTGGTAATGGTAATGCTGTTGCAGGTAACTGGGCAGCGACATACGGTGGTTCAGTGTCTACAACTCCAGTATCTGGTGCCGTATTCTCAACACCAGGCCCTGTAGCAGAGGGTCACACAGGTGTTGTATCTCACGTATTTGATGACGGTTCATTCCTAATTATCGAACAAAACCGTCGTGGATTTTCAGGTCAAGGAAATGGTACAACATTTACATGGAATTATCGTATTGTATCTAAAGACTCAATTGCATCAAATGGTTATACATTCTATAACCCAGGTGACAACGGATTTACACCAAATCCTGACGCAAAATCATTATAAAACACAAAAAAAGCATCACTAAGTGATGCTTTTAATTATGCTTGTTTGAAGCCACTACATGCCATACATTCACAGAGTTTACCACCGCGAAGATTAGCTGCAACTTGACCAGCTGTTTCAGCAGTGATTTCACCCGTAAAGATTTGGTCAGAGTAGTATGTCGTCATTAACGGGTCTTTATCATTATGATTCAAACCAAACACATGACCAAGTTCATGCTTAATAACTTTCTTCAAGTCAGATTCTTTAGTAATAGAATCAGTATTCACCTGAACAACCATCTTAGTATTGCGCAAGTCAGAAATACTGAATGTTCCAGCTCTGTTTAGTTTGTCATCAGAGTCTAAATCAATAATGCCAACTTGTTTGGTCACTGTAGTCAGTCCAGCTAAACCTTTCATTTCGAAGATTGAGTCATTCGCAACATTTTTAGATTCCAAGGTACGACCTGCACGTGTTGTAACATTGTCGCTGTCAAGAATCGCTAATCCTTTACCTTTGAGGTTTGGATTATTGGTAACATTTAATGTGATACCGTGTTGAGCAAGCGCCACCTGCCAGTCATGAAGAGCTTCTGTCGCAACTTTAGAGAGACTTGGGTCTACATAAACATCTAAAGTCACAGTCTCTTTATTGACACTAACAGGGGAGCTAATCTGCTTTAAAGCGAGACTAACACTCCCATCTGCTTGAGGTTTAGCCTGTTCTTTAACTAACCCCTGAAGACTCCTGACACCTGGTTCTGATGAGTCACTAGCTGAAGATTTAACTTCACGCACGATTAGTGTATTACCAGAACCAGCAAGTTTCTTGAGTTTGTCAGCTTGTCTCACGACTAAACTGTTACCTGAACCAGCACGTTTATCGCTCTTAATTGGGCGAACAACTAAACTGTTACCTGAGCCAGCACGTTTGTCACTATGAATTGGGCGAACAACCAAGCTATTACCTGAACCGGCACGTTTTAACTTATCAGTCAATTGGCGTACAACAATAGATGTACCATAAGCACCTTGTTTTTCAGGAGTCGAATCCACTGCACCACCTGTTGTAGGTACTGTAACATTCAATGTATCCAGTTTTACATCTTTACGAACTGACCCAGGTACTGATTTCAAACCACGTACTAATTTCTTGACATTGTATTTACCGGTAGTATGACCAACAGCTGATGGGTCAGAAATACCAAATGTATTCACTGTATGATTCACGACACCAAGATTCAACTTAGGCGCTGCACCAATCACACCCCATGGGCTAAACAAGGCAATATCAATATCCTCATATGTTGAACCACTATCACTTTTACGTGTGATAGTAATTGGTTGTTAGCAGTGGTCATGATAGCTTTGTTGTTCAAATCAACGTTATGGTTATGTGCTGCAGATGCATCAGTAGATGTAGTAACAACACCTGAACCTTTATAAGTTGGAGCAGACGAACTGTTAATAACTACGTCACCTGATGTAGATACGGATTGATTATCGTCAATATCGGCAATATACAGTGGAGAGTTTTCTGCAAATTCACCTGCAACTGGGTTAACCTTTGTATCAATAGTCAAGGCCAAACCTGAACCATTATACGCATTACCTTGTGTTAGAGTTGGGAAGAAATAGTTGTACGCATTCAACCAATCTTGAAGGGTACGACTATCTGACGAGTCTGAGTCTTTACCAAGAGCAAGCTCACCACCCGCAGAACTTCCACCACCACCGTGGTAACCTGTAGATGCACCAGCATCCCATGTATTCGTATAACCAGCACCAACAACTAACTTACCAACAGCCGCGTCAACTGACATATAGAAGTAGTATTTGGTATGTGTGCGTCCACCATTGACTTCACGTTCACCAAGTTCATTACCACTAGCATCTTTCAATGTCAATTTAACTGTCATATCAGTTGTTTGTGGATTACCATCCTTATCAATGTACAAGAATGAATTTGCCAACTTAAATGTTGCAGTAGGTTTATCAGAGACAACCAAGAATACTTTACTATTACCAACTGCCGCAATATGCTGGTTACGAATATCTCGAATAGTTGGCAGTGTGTTATACGTTGGTCCACCAATTGCAGTCAAACGCATCTTGTCATTGATAGCGTCTAGAATCCCTGTGCACCACCAGCAAAGCTTTGTGAGTTCGCTAATTTACGACCTTCAACTGTTACGAAATCATTGACGTTATCAGATGGCAACATAACAGAACCAAAACCTTCTTCAAGTCCTAGTTTAGACTTCTCATTATAAAGAGCCGCCGCAACCTTAGGTGTTGCAACATTACCATTTGTAACCCATAGATTTCCATCTCGAGTAAGAACACCATTTGTATCTTCTTCAGTCAAGCTCATAGCTTTCTTAACAAACGCTTGATATCCACCTGAGTTAGTATTATAGATTGGACGTGTCTTCAACCATTCTTCGTCTACTTGACCACCCATCTTACCTTTACGGATTTTATCAAGATAATTATCAACAGTGGCAACTGTCTTAGTTTTCCACGCATCAACTTTAGCTTGGGCAGCTTGGTTATCAGCACGAAGCGTCGCTAGAGCTGAATCAACACGACCATCCACGGAAGCACTTGCGGACTTAGCGATGGCAGTGATAGCCGCTTTATCGCGTCCAATATCACCGAAATCAACATTCTTAGCACCATCTAATGTGACAGTTTTATTTTGTTTGATATCTGACTTATCCAGTTGAGCACGAGCCTCATTCAATGATTTCAACATTTTATCAATCATCTTTTGAGACTTACCTGAACCTTTGATAAGACGTTCAGCTTCATCAAATTTCGCCTTGATATCAGCTTTGGTATCTGCAATAGATTTAGCGGCAGTCATATTCTTCTCAATTTCTGATTGAATATTGTCAGCACGCGTTTGCTCTTTTTGAAGCCATGCATTAATGTCATCAATATTAGAAAGAGCATTATCCTTATAGATATCTGCTTTGACAGTTTGTTTTTGATTTTCTGCCATAGTTGCAGAAATAGCTGTCAATGCTTCTTGTCGTTTCTTAGATGCTTCACCAATCGTACGTACAACAGCATCGGGTTGAACATCAGTTGTTGTTTCTACAACATTAACCTTTTTGGTTTCAGTAGTATTAATAACAACACCCGGTTTATCACCATCTGTTGATTTGATAGTACCAACGGTCTTACTATCTTCAGCTTTACGGTGGATTTTATCTAAGTTACCAATAATACCATCTTCAGCATGGTTTGCTGTTTCCGATGCTTTGGCAATTTCTAGATTAATTTCCGTAATCATGCGCTCTAATGTGTTATCAGCCTGAATTGTTGGAGTTGCTGATAATTTGGATTTGAGTTCTTGAACCTTTGTGTCAAACTCATTGACTTTGTCTTTGATATCGGACAATGTTGCCGTATCTTTAGTCACCTCAGGTTTGATATTGCGCTTCGCTAATTCAGTGCGGGCTTGAGACACTTCATTACGTAATTGGTCAATACGTTTAAATGTATCTTCCAAACCTTTCAACGTTTCAAGTCCTGATTTAGGGTCAGTCACTGTACCAGAACCAAGTTTAATCCATGAATATCGACCACGTAATTGATTCACATAATTATCGTAGGCTAATTTTTGCATTTCTTGGTCTGGTGCGTTATCTTCCACAATTGGTTTGGTTGTATTGGTTTCTGCTTGCATTGTATTGTTATACACAATAGTATCGGCTTGCGCTTGTCCAACTAATCCACCCAATGTAGCACCCGAAAGTAATAGTGATTTAGTAATATGTTTCATATATCCATCCTTTCTGTTGTATACGTCAGTATACCTTTACTTTATTATATCATAATTTACTTTATTTGACCATACCTAATGAATTATTATAAATTTTAATGGTCATAAACGATAAATCGCTCTATAATAGCACACAAAGCACCCTAAGGTGCTCAAGTATAATGGTTTAGGTTCCCGTGGAAATACCAAACCATCCATACAATGTATTACGGGCTTGTTCAAATAATTGCATTGGTGCTTCAACACCACCCATCAAGATTGAACCAACAACCGCAATAGCTAGACAAGTAATCCAACCGGGCATACGAGATGATTGATTGAATTTATGAACTGCAAATGAAATACCTGCTGTAATAAATCCGATAACGAGAATGGCAATACCAAACCCTTTCGCACCTGGTCCACCCAAACCGTTCTTGAAGAAACCTTCAACACCGACTTGGAATTTTTGCCAGAAATCTCCACCCCCAGCAGCTGTTAGGAAATATGTAGCACTAGTTAAAAAGTTGCTCATAGATGTACATCCTTTCATATTATGTTGTGTAGGACTATTTATCCTAATATCATTGTATCAAACATTTAAATGTTTGTCAATAATTCCTGCATAATTATAACAAAAGCCACCCGAAGGTGACTTTTTATTTTTTGCCCGTACGTTTTTGACGTTTAGCTTCAATTTCTTCACGACGAAGTTTTTGAGCTTGGTCATATTCTTCTTGAGCTTGAATACTTGCATTTCGTTTAGCTTCATCACGAGCTTGAACATTACGTTGCGCACGTGCTTGAGCGTCTCGTCGACTCTCACCAACAGTAGAGAGTTTATCTGGAACATCTTTACCAGCCTTAACTAAGCGTTCATTACGCTTATCGATTTGGCTCTGAGCAACACGACCTGTAAGCGCGTGAGTACCCGTGATACCACCTACAACATGTAGAGCTCCGGCAGCCATCATATTACGAGCATCCTTGTATCCACCCTCACCTGTATGGGCCATATGACCACCAAGTGCTTGGAGACCTTTACCTGCAGCATTACGCCATTTAGACTGACGACTAGACTTAGACGCTTTACCATTAGAGCCCGTTTTAGACTTCGCAGGTGATTGCTTATCACTTGATGAAGAGCCTGTCTGATTAAGCGTGGTAGGTTGACCAGACGGAGAACCATTACCTGACGATGTTGGTGTTCCTGTTTCACCATTTGAGGCTTCACCTTGTGAAGTTTCACTGCCATTAGATTGTTCAGGACTAAGGGATTTCTTATCGTTATCATCTAATTTATCAGCATGAGACTGCTGTTTAGACTTATCAGAATCCTCAATGGCTGATTCCGCAATCGATGCAGCACCGACAGAACCCAATGCTTGTTCAGCTGATGATTCAACAGGTGCTTCACTTGCGATTTCACCAGGGTTTTCAAGACCGTCGACAGAACTTTGCTCAGCAGGTGCTTCACTTTGTTGTGCAATACCTTCCGTACTCTCTTGAGTAGCAGGAGCTTCTTGTGGTTCAACACTTTCAGCACTCTCCTGAGTAGCAGGTGCTTCTTGTTGTTCAACACTTTCAGCACTCTCCTGAGTAGCAGGTGCTTCTTGTTGTTCAACACTTTCAGCGCTCTCTTGAGTTGCAGGAGCTTCAGGTTGTTCAACACTTCCCGCACTTTCTTGAGTTGCAGGAGCTTCAGGTTGTTCAACACTTTCTTGAGTGGCAGGAGCGTCAGGTTGTTCAACCATTTCAGCTGGGTTTGTAGTTTCAGTAGGTGTCTCAGATGTAGTACCTTCACCTGTTGGTCCCAATACAGATGTATCTTCTTGGGCAGTTGATTCATCAACATTTTCTGTCGGAGCAAATAATGTTGAATCTTGAGTAACATCACCCGAATTATTATCTGTATGTCCATTAGCGATTTTAGCACCCAATAATGATAACATCGTACCACCCATCATAAGACCACCAGTCTTCATAGCATTTATACGAGCATCACGACGCTCTTTATCTTTATTCTTGCTATCAGAACCAAATCCGCCGCCACGACCACCGAGGCCACTAGAGCTTGAACCTTTGGCACCGAATATGCTCGAACCAGGAGAACGATAATCACCAGTAAAGGCACTTTCCCAAGCTTTAAATCGCTCAGCGAAAGTTGCAGGTAATCCTGCAATATATTCACCATAAGAAATAATTGGTGCTTTAACAATTTGCGGCATCATGAGTAATGCAAACACAACCATCGCAAACTGAACAGGGCCGGTAATGTTCTGACGGAATCCTGGTATCCAATCAAAAATACCAAGGATATCTCCCGCAACCTCATCAATAGATTTGACAATATCTGGTGTAAATATCAATTTAAACAAGAATTGCCAAATGATATCCATCAAATCCATCGCCAATGTTATAATGACAGATAAACCTAGAATACCAAGTGTTATAGCAATAACACCACCAATCAATGAACCGGCACCTTCAGCTGAACCAAGGGCAGACCCCATACCACCGCGGAAGACACCACCAAATCCTGATGTGATAATACTCATTAACGACTTCATTCCAACAAAGACCATGCTGAATAACAGAACAATACGAACAATACCAGGTGCTCGAACATTAGCTTCAGGAATTGAGCCAGTAATAACCCCACCAGCTACAGTAGGTGTCGTGATGTCACCTGTATTCGTTTTGACAACAAATCCGTTATCATTAAACGTTGATGCCATCATATTATAGGCCGCAATTGGACTAATACCATATGAGCCACCTGATGCACTTCCCGTATATGTGAAGTTAATACCCGAACCACTAGCTGTTAATCCTGTAACATTGACATAATCATTCGTTACGACATCGGCAGATTTAGGTTCATACTTTTGATTTCCACTCAAGGCTTCGGCATAGGTACGAATACTTGTCGTATCCCATGGTAGTGTTTTGCCTGTTGTGCCGTCACCCAAACCATAGGTTTGACTGAAGGTAATCTTAGAACGATTATTATTGATTTTTGCCATACTAATAATTTCATTTGTAAGGGCTAAATCATTCTTTTCTGCAGGAGTCTTAGCTTTTCCAATACTTCCCAAACCACCTGTTGTCAAATCAGTAGTCGTTGGACCACCGATGATATCACTGATACCAACACGTGTACCATCCGCTGACATCTTATTGACAGACGCATGTTTATTAATTGCCTTCACAATTTCAGGTGTGAATTGGAATCGTCCATTTTTAACTTCAAGACTAACACCACTTGGTAAACCAAACGCTGCATTCTTATACCAGTTGTAAATGTTCAAATTATTAGAGATGACATACTCTTCACGTGAGATTGTATCACTTTTACGCAAATCATCGACCCAATTCAACAAGTTTGAACCATGAATGGCAACCAACGGTAAGACAATCGATGCCACGACAAATTTGACTAACGATTTACGTAGGGTAATCCCCGTACGTTGTCCATTAAATAGTCGTGAAAATGCCGCCAAACCAAAGGACATGAAGATGAGGACACTCGTTATCATAAATGACCGGGAAACGGTTACGGTACCAACCGTCACAGGGTCACCAAATAAGCGAATAAATGATGACAATGAATGATTACCATTAACCATACGGATTAATTGGTTACCATCCGTGTCGGTACGTCCTGTATAAGCCGAATTCGTCAAATAACTAGAGTCATAAAATGCTGCAACTACTGGCAATGGATTATAGAGTTTCACCATTTTAATACCAAAGGTAGCAAATGCTTTCGCAACATTCTCAAAACCACTCACGGCACGCTCGAATCCAATAACTTCGGGTTTTGTCTTCTTGGCGCCATCTTGCAAATTTGACAAAGCTAACCCAAAGGCATGATAAGCTTCAACCTTTTCTTTATGGCCTGTATTCGCACCAAATGATTGCAAACCAGCCTTATCAAGACCCACACTATTCGTCAGTGCCCCATAGGCTTCAGCATTTGAATCACCCGATACCGGACCGAAAAACAAACCAGTCGTACCAAAGTTACCTGAATCCATCAAATGCTTCACATTATCATTCAAATTAGCCATGGATTTTTGAGCAGTTTTACTAGCCTCAGAAGACGAACTAGTAGATGATGATGAGGCATCTGCCGCAGCCTTTTGGTCCTCTTTCGCTGCCGATTGGGCTTTTTTATATGCCGTTGGAATAAGGGATGGAATATCCACCCCCTCATAGTCAACAGCATTAGCAACACCAAATGACGCGGTTAAAAGGAGAAGAGCAAGATAGCCCGATATTTTTTTTGGAATTTTTAATTTCATAATTCCTGCTCTGAAAAACCTCAAAATTGGTCATTCATAATTTAACCATTGGTTTCTCACGTCCGTACACAATTGCATTCCCGTATTCACTGATGTGAGTAACGACATGGGCAATCTCTGAACGCATCAAGAGGATTTAATCCTCAGAGGTCGAGCCAACCTCAATCCTTTCATTTTATTCTGCCAGTGCCAATAGATTGAACACTGCGTTGTGGTCACGGTCGTCTTCATATCCACATTGATAACAGATGTATTCATTGTGACGAGTTCCGTGTTTTTGATTACCACTGAGGGCAATCTTATCGTCTCCGGTTTTGATAAACCCACAAGAAGAACAACGTTGAGTGGATGGATAGAATCTATCCGCAATGATTAACGTTTTTTCAAACTTTTGAGCTTTATATTCCATCATCTGACGGAATTGACCAAAAAGAGAACGATGAAGATTCTTAGCCCGTTTTGACATTTGCATTTTCTTAACATCCAAATCTTCAATGACAATCGTATCAAATCGTCGATAGAGGTCTGTTGTAAATTTATGCAACAAATCCTTTTGAATATTAGCAATTCTCTCATAAGTTCTTTGCAACTTGGTTCTCGTCGCTTGATAACCTTTTGAGTGAATGGCTCTTGGATTTCTATGTCGTTTACGAGCTAGAATTCGTTGATAATGACGAACACGAACATAAAGAAGGTTTAAGGTCTCGGGTTTTAAAGTTGTCTGACCTTCCGTTGTGTCAAAATGGTCGACATTAGCGTCAACCGCTGTTTTTCGACCGGTTCGCGGTACAGGTCTCGGTTCAACATCGATTGTAAAGGTAGCTGTATAACAACCATTTACGCGGGTTATAGAACAAAGGGTGAGTTTTCCATCCGGGATATCCAGTCCTTTAAATCGTATGGTTTTCCATTGCCCATGATACCCTCGAGGTTTATCGAGCAGTAACTGACCATTGTAAATACGAGCCCTATCCGTTTTAAACCCTTGTTTGGGTGCCTTGCGCGTTTTAAAGGTCGGTTTCCCCTGCCATATTTAGATTCTTGAAGAATAATTCCCATGCCGTAGCTACATCTTTCACAGCTTGTTGCAATACCCGAGAAGAAAATGCAGTTTGCCAATCTTCTTTCTGTGCGACCAGTTCATCCCTAACACTATAATGAGAAGGGATTGGATATTGCTTTATCAATTCTTTTTCTTCTGATGTTAAGGGTTCAGTCTTCCTTCTGATTTTGTCAATAAGTTGTTCTGACAGTCCGATTAAACGCGCTTCATATTGGTCATTCCAACATGCAATAGCCTCATTCCAACAATAACGACGATAATCGCACAAGGAGTCTAAAACGTTTTTCATGGTTTTATTTGGATAGAGTCTGACTTGTCGATTGAGTTTCATAGATAAAACCTCCTATCACATAAATAGAACCTTTATAATATATGGTCTAGATATATATAGTCCGAACTTGAACGCGTCCTTACATAATAGGCTGCTTTTTCTTGTGCTAAGTCCTGAGACCAACTAGAATCAATACCTAGTCGTGTATATAATTTATCCACACGATTCTCAAACAATTGAACCATCGCAAAATCTAAGTTCGTATCCAAAACATCCAATGTCTTAATGGCTGATTTCTGATTACTTTCAGTAAAGAGGATATCGATATTAACACCTGAATTACTGATAATATCTTGTAACAAACCAGCTATTTTTGTCATACGACTCATGCCATGGAAAACAATTAAATCCCCATTTTTCATGGCCGGTAACAGAATATTGAGATAGGCAATAGCCATAACGTTCATAGATGGATTATCAACGGTTGTCAAAACACCTTGGCCCATACCTGTCAAATCCAATACGCGATATTTCGTGTCAACCATGATATCAATTATCGGGTCAGTCTTTGTATTTAATGAAGGAATCGTTGGTAAGATGGTTCGATTGATAATGTTGTTCAGTTCAGATAACGAACCTTTCAACTCACCATCCTGATTCACTTTCATGCGTTGAGCAACATATGCACCGAAGTCTTTCAACATTTTATACTGTTCATGTTTACTATAGAACCGAATATCCTCTAAATGATTCTGTGCATCATATACCCAATATTTATTACTTGTGAAAAAGTCGATTAAAATATCACGGGTAATGTCTGCAAAATTATCAGTAGTCGAGATTTCTTTGGTTCCACGAAATTGACCCAATAATGCGATAATGTTATTCAAGTGGCTTGGAAAGTGCGAGATAACACGTTCAGGGTTATTTTGAATATATTCCGATTTAATCGGTTCCATCAAGTTCAGTAAACCTTTGGATACATCAATTCGAATCTTATTATGAGCATCCAATCCAAAATTCATCAAATGGTCTACGGAATCCAAATGGTCACAAACAAAATGAACAACCTTTGTCCTTTAAGTAGATAAGACCGTGATGCCACTTTTGACAAATAAATTTGGCTAGGCTCTTGATTAGTAACAGCTAGTGTATGCGTCGTATTAATTGTATCATTTCCAACAAACAAGCTTCGGGGAGCTTGGAAGTTATATGCCGCATGAGAGCTGATAAGCTTACCAACTGATACCCCAACATATTCAGAACCAATGGTGCGGTCACCACCCGAATCCACAAATAAGGCACTAATTGCCGCATCATAGGATGACATTTCATAGCTGAGATGTTGATTACCTGCCGGTTTGTTTGGACCAAACGTGATAAGTGGTTGAGCTAATCGATTAACATCCATTGCATATTGTAAACCACGAGTTTCATCATTAGATGATAAATAATCCGTAATGGCTGATACCGCTTCTTCTAGAATATACTCATTCGGGGCCGTAACCAAAACTTCCGCCGCAAAAGCCACAACTGAATCACCAGAGTTAATCGCTCGCCACAATTTCAAATCATGAGCCACGGATGCTGATTGATTTGTCACGTTTTCACCATTGTCAGAAGAGAGGATAGCTAAACGTCTACGCTTCTTAATGTTTTTCTTAGTCGTGTCATTATCCCTACGCTCAAAGGAACGAACAAACGTTACACTAGCACCCTCGGGTAATAATCCACGTTGATTGATATTCCATAATGCCAATGACCATGAATCCGATAACTCATTCGTTTGGTGGACTTTCAGTACTAATTTAAGGATTGTTGAAACACACGATTGGTCACCTACCTCATATTGATTCCCTGCCACTTGCGTGAGCCCACGGATGACCGTCATAGTTGGTTTAGTTTCAGACAAATACGATTGTGGTTTCATCAATTTCAAATCGACCAACTTCTCACGATTATTCGTTGGTACAAACAATCTTTGACGCTTTGAAGATTTTTTGGTTTGTTGTGATTTCCCTGAGTTAGCCTTGCGTGGTAATTTTCCTTTTTTGGGAACCTTACCTTTTTTGTTTGTTTTTTTAGCTTTCACAAAGAAACTCCTTTCCTATTATATAATTTCCAATATATCATTATTGTATCATAAAAACCCGACAAAAACAAGTCGGGTTGAATCACGATATCCATCGCTTTGCACCTGATGGAGATTTATGTGAGCGTGTCGATGATTTAGGTGAATTAGCATCCAAAATAGCAGCCAACTCTTTATCAATATCAGATAACCGATACTTTAATGATTGTGCTAAGATTTCTTCCTTGATGATTAATGATTCGTTTGTTACTAATAATGCTTTAGCATCTGTTTTCCGATTCCAAACTCTAATATCATCACATGTACGAACACGAGATAAGGCAACATAACCCAAATTTGGAGTAAAACAATTCGTCAAATCTAATACAACATCATTATATGTTTGTCCTTGAGATTTATGAACAGAGATAGCATAAGCTAATCTTAGTGGATATTGGAGCACATACGGTAATTCATGATTAGTGAATCTTTTGGACTGGTCATCACATTCATAAGAAACTGGACTTGTGAAAACAATAATAGAACGTTCACCTTTATGTTCATAATGGACACAGGGTTCCCCATTGTATAAGTCAAATGTACCTATCATACCATTACGTATATAATCCAATGGAGCCCCTTTGACTATAACTTCACCACCTGGAATGATGGGAACATTTCTAGTAATCATGACCCTATCACCAACTTTAAACAGAAGACCGTCAGGAATACCTGTTGATTTGGCATATTTCTCAGCTTGGGAGCTTGAATAAACAGCCTTAAATGACCACATCTGGCCATCGTTCTTAGATTGTTGATATTGATTATATGAATCAACCGCTTTATTCGTGGTCATAAGAATGGTTGACGTTGGAGCATCAATAACATCAACAGTCTTCAATTGTTTTAATAACTCAATAGTTTGCTCATTTCGTCCCTTACCTAAAGAAATATTTTCCAAAATAGTCTTGAGTTGTGTATCAGTGGCACGCCAAGATTTATCAAGGTAACAAGTAATCAAATTCATAGCTTCCCACGACCGACATCGATAACAATATCGTTGAACATTCTCACCAAATATTTCAATATCCGACGCCGTCGCAACAGGAGTAATTGTGTGAAATCACCAACTAAAACAATTTGAGGTAGATGACCACGCGCATGAAGTAACCTATCATACACAAAGTCCAAACTTTGTGCGGAAAACATTGAAATCTCATCAATAATTAAGACATCAATAGACTTCAATTGTTTCTGGGTTAATTGAAAACCCCGAACCGTTTGCCTACCACTTTCTAAGAACTCAGGATAGGGGAGCTTATTAATACCCATACCCGCAAAACTATGAATAGTTACACCACCGATGTTTAGAGCCGCCATACCCGTAGTACCCGTAATTGCAATATTGATATCAGGTCTCAATTGTCGTTTAATATCCACAAATTTTTGAATAACATGAGATTTACCACTACCAGCACCGCCCGACAAGAAGACATTCTCACCTTTCAGTAAATGAATGAGTGCTTCAGCCTGACTACAATACTCCGCATCCTGAATCGCTTCCTTAAATGTATCATAACCCTTGACGGATGCAAACCCATCCTTATATATTAATTGTTTTAATTTATCTTTATCCATATGTTTGGGACCTCTCTATATCACTATTATATCACAAATGACGATTTTCAGCAACACAAAAAGGGTCACATGGACCCTTTCTATTATCGTTTACGACGAGCTAATGTCGTAACACCTAGGCTTGTCAAACCTAGACCAATAATGCTTGCCATCAAGCTTGCATCACCAGTGTTTGGTAATTCTTTGGCCTTTGATTTAGTGACTTGTTGATAAACATTGGTCACATTACCATCTTTATCAATGTCAGTTCGAACGAATGTGTAATTTGGAATATCGTCACCTTCTTTGTCTGGTAACGCTCCTTTTTGGACATCCTTCAAAACGTTTCCATTCACATCAACCCATCTTGTAACAGGTTCTTGTTTTTGTTTGTAAACATGAACCGTATCATTACCATCAACGTTGGTTTCTACAAACTCATAACCCTCAAAGTTTTCTTTTGGTTTGAAGTCTTTATCAACAACTGGATTCTTCAAGACTTTACCATCTGTTGTAATCCATCGTGTTTGTTTTTGAATTTGTTTGTAAATGTGTGTAGTTGTATTACCATCTACCTTAGTTTCCACAAACTCATAACCCTCAAAGTTTTCTTTTGGTTTGAAGTCTTTATCAACAACTGGATTCTTCAAGACTTTACCATCTGTTGTAATCCATCGTGTTTGTTTTTGTTGATAAATATGGGTAGTTACATTACCCTCTACCTTAGTTTCGACGAATTCATAACCATCAAAGTTTTCTTTTGGTTTGAAGTCTTTATCCACAACACGTGATTTAAGTGGTACACCATCCAATGTAACCCAATTCGTAATACGTTCAACCGTCACTTTTTTGACATTAATTGAGGTATTAACAGGAGCAACTGGAGTTGGTTTTGTTGGTTTAACTGGTGGGGTGCCAACATTATCTGTTGGATTATTAGGTTTTTCAACACGTGGAACTTTAGGTTCTTTAGGTTTCTCACCTGCAGTGTCAACGGGTTCATTTGGTTTTTTAACCAATTTTGGTGTAGGTGGTGTTGGAGGTGTTACTGGCTTCAAGTCTGGTTTTTGTGGTTCTGGAATCGCTGGTTTGGTTGGTTCTACAGGACGAATAGGGGCCTTAGGTGCTCTTGGTGCAACAGGTTCTACAGGTTGTGAGGCAGCAGGTGCTTTTGGTTTTTTTGGTTCAACAGGTGGTTGACCAGGATTGATAGCAGTTTTCGCAGCGATGTTGCTTGTCACCGTCATCCATAGACCGGGAATGTACGAATCGATACGCGTACGACCAACATATTCAGGGTCACTTGAGAAAATATTAAAGCTTGGTGCTGTACCAGTTAGGCGCAAGGCCGAACTCATATACCAGAAATATGGATTTGATGGGGAGTCGATATTTGCTTGACCAAATATATTAGATGTATTATTTGCAACATTTGAATAATACTTATCACCCTGTTTTTGGATAGAAGAGCCAGTAATACCGACTTCTTGAGTACCATTACCCAAGGTAAATCCTTCTACGGTACCCGGACCAACTGTACTATTCAAACTAGACAATCCAAGATAGGCATCAGATTTCAAATCGATTAACTTACCATCAGCGTCATAGAATTTCATTGTGACTTTGAACTTAAATGCATAGTGTCCATTTGCTTGGTCATTACGTCTGAAGTTGATACTAAAACCATGTTGGGGATTTGTGCAAATGCCAGAACACCGTATTCTGAGATGTTAATTGATGATGGGTCAACATCAAGTGTCATCGAAACCTTAGATAATGGTTTACCGGCATATGTCGAATTTGTTAGTTCGTGTAATCAATGGTGACTGATGAATCACGACCAACTCGATAAGCAATAAACTCCTTATTACCTGACCCACCCAAACCACCAGCACCTGGGATTTTTTGTACCTTCTCTGGTGCTGTTGTGGTTGAATTAATAGCTATACCATAAGACCTACTATCAGCCATTAATGCATCAATATAATAGGCCTTCGATTGAATAGCCTCAAAGGCACGTTTAATACCATCAGCAGAAATTGGTTGTGCATTCTTAGACGAACTTACTTGAGCCACCGCATTTGGTTCTGATTTATAAATCAGATTTTGTGATACAGCCTCTTTCAACCAACCATCTTTACCTTTATTGGCTTCCATCTCAGACAGCTGTTTATCATGTTCAGCTTTGGCTGCATTATATTTGGCTAATTCCACCTCATATTGTTGATATTGTTTTTGATACTCAGCTGTTTTCTTATCAAATTCTTTAAATGCTTCAACATCGGCATGATATTGTTTTAGCTTATTTTCATAGTCCAATTTAGCCTGATTATATGCTTGAACATCGGCTTCATATTTACTCAAATCAGCTTGATATTTAACCATATCTGCATCATATTGAGTCTTTTTCTCATTATAGGCATTCATGATTTTATCATATTCAGCCTTTTTAGTTAAATATGCAGATTCAACCGCGGATTGTTCAGCCTTGTCGAGTTCATATTGACGTTTCGCATTCAAGTAAGCCTGTTCTGCAGCTTCATTATCTTTCAATGCTTGATTATAAGCAGCTAAATCTGTTTGATATTGTGCATAAGCTTCTTTATCATTTTGGACAGATTGATTCCATTTGTCTAATGACTTTTCATAAGCTGTTTTAGCATCTTGCACAGCTTTTGATTAGCCTCATAGGCCTTAGATTGTCGCTCATATTCAGCAACTTGCTCTTCATAGACTTTCTTCGCATCTTCATATGATTTCAAAGCCTTTTGATAGTCAGTTTCAGCCTGTTCATACTCATTGATAGCTTTGTCATTAGCTGATTTTGAAGATTTATATGATTGAATAATATCTTTGAGTTGTTTGGTCAATTCATCATAATATTTGTGCAAATCATTGTCATTCTGTACTTGAGTTGTTGGCTCTTCAACAACGGTAATACCTAATGATTTCGCTTCAGAAATGAGTTGTGCAATTTCATCAGGATATGATTCGACTTGTGTATCCGCATGTGCAACAGGACTGACAGCACCCAAACCAGTGCCGATAATCCAATAAATGTTTTAGAATATTTCTTTATAATAGACATGATAGTCTCCTTTCGCATATATATTAATTTTATCATGTACGCTATCCGTTGTCAATGACCTATGGCTTTTTTCTATCAATTGTGATACAATAATGATATAGATTATAGAAAAGGAGAAATTATGGATATACCAAAACAAATCCAACGTAATTTAGAAATTTATGAACAAACTCGACACAATTACCCAACCTTATCCAAAGCGGGGTCACCGTTGAGTATTCCAACATCCCCAATTATCGGACGGGATACAACTGAATTACGAAAAACACTACGAACACCAGAAAAAGCCAATGCAATCCTCTTAGGTGAGCCCGGTGTTGGTAAAACAGCATTTATGCAAAGTTTCGCCTATAATGATTCATCGACATCATACTTAGTAATTTCAATTAATGTTGAACGGATTATTGAAGACAATGAAGGAGATAAAGACGCTGAACTTGCTAATGGATTGCAAAATTTAGTAACTGAAGTAGCTGATTATTGTCGCACGCAAAATGTCATTATGGTCTTATTTATTGATGAATTTCATCGTATACCCATGTTATCTCCAACAGCCGTCGAGGCATTAAAACCAATCCTTGAAATCAGCATCAAACGGATTCCGTATCGTAGGGGCAACAACATTCGAAGAATATGATGAACATATTGCACCAAACCGAGCCCTCGACCAACGTATGTTGCGTATAACGATGACAGAATTATCACGTGGGCCAGTAATCAGCATTTTGAAATCGAAGGCCGAACTATATAAGTTGACGGACTATGCAGAAGATGATATATATGAGACCATTTATAATACATCAAAAGAAATTTTGATTTCCAACTCCCAACCTCGTGCATCTATTGACATTTTTAATGCAATGATTGGTACAGTCACAAAAGATGAATATATGAAAGACGGTGAGTTAGTACGTGAATATGCAACACCAACAGAACTCGGCATACAAGGTGAAAAAATATTATGTCGTCACATCTTAAATGATGTCATTCAACGGTCATACGGTATAGATATTGATAATAAAGTACGTGTGAATGACATTCGTACCGCTTTAAATGCGCGCATTTATAATCAAGAGTTTGCCGTCAACAAAGTAATGGGGCACCTAGAGATGATTCTCGCAGGATTCAACGACCCTACACGTCCAAAATGTTCATTATTATTCACAGGGCCAACAGGTACCGGTAAAACCGAATTGACAAAAGTAGTGGCCGAAACAATGGGATTACCGTTTAGACGATTCGATATGTCACGATACCCATCCGATGATGATGCTCGTCGATTTGCGGATGACCTTTCGCAAGCAGCTTGGTCTTCACCAAACGGATTGCTACTAATCGATGAGATTGAAAGAGTGGTCCAGCCGTCATCAACAATCTACTACAGGTATTAGATGACGCTCGTTTGACAGCTGCCAATAACCCAAATCGTGTGATTTCATTTACAGGGAATATCATATTCATGACAACCAACGTGGCACGTGAAGTCTACAAACATATGAAACAATTCGACGGGGATAACCCTACCAATATAGACACAGACTTGATTTATAAAGCACTTGCGGATGATGATAAGTTTGCAAGTGAAGTATTGGGTCGTATTGACGGAATTGTGCCTTTCCTAGGACTACCGGAAGATGCATTAACGCGTATTGTCCAACGTGAATTGGATAAAAATATTGACATTATCACAACCGATAAGCGAAAGGTATTAGTATCCGATGATGTTATACCTTATATCGTTGTTGACCGAACAAGTCAGGATAATGAACGTGGTGGTGCGCGTGATGCTAAGCGTAATGTCAAGTCAATCGTATTACAAGAAATTGCCAAGTACCTTGCAAACGAACCAGAAGAAGTTCCTATCATCATTCATTTGGTTGGCGAGGCACGCTTTAAATATCCAGATAACTCTGACCCATTAAACGCTCATGTGGCATTAACAGAATGTCACCCACAATGGGCTGTGGATTCTTGGATGTCACACCTCCGAAACCAATTGAAAATCAATCTCATAGATGATGGAATATATGTACCAAAATCCTGGTCAAGTGAACAATTCATCCAACACATCTATCCAAAAATTCAACGCGGTATACGCAAATTTAAGACATATGTCGATGATGACCGTTTTTGGATTGACCAAGCGTAAAAAAAGACCTAGTATTCTAGGTCTTTTTATTCTTCTTCAAATTGAACGCCCAAATCTTTGGCTTTGTTATAAAGATTTTTTAGGACCCGATTGACATTACGTTCAAGTTCGTCATAGGCCTCATCCATCCGAATAAGTTCGTCCTCTTTCGATTCAGCTAATGCATCTAACTCTTGCACTTGTGATTCTAACTGGGCCAACTCGGCTCTGAGATTGTCACGTTCTGCATACGCAGCCGTCAATTCATCATTGTGTTTAGAATCGCGTTCACGTAACGTTTCAACTTCAGCTCTAAGAGAATCAACTTCCTTATCTAACTCTTGTTTGTGTTCAAGGACAATATGAAGTTGTTCTTCCATATCACCCATAACATTAGAAAAGTCAACTAGACGTTGGTCAACAACGTCACCCTTTTGCAACGCTTCATTAAGTTGACCATTTTCTTGACTAAGATGTGTAACTTGTTCTTGCAATTCATCATTAGTCTCTTCTAAGTCGTCTTTAATTTGCAAAGTAGATGCTAAGTCTGCTGCATAGGCATTAATAACATCATGAGAATCTTCAGCATTAGTAACTTCTGGCCATTTCGAACGCTTCGCATCTTTAATGGTCAAAACTTCAAGTTCAAATGGTTCACCCTTCATTGCGTCTTCTGGTTTCATACCCAACGAAGTGAGGTTTTGTAATGTAGTCATAATTCATCCTTTCTATACAACTGCTAACGCGAGTGGAACCTCAAGGTCCAATCTGTCAGCTAAACCTGACTCTTTCAGGTCAGTTATGAAACTGTTCCACAGGGAAGCGGTCATACCCGCATCAGTCATTTCGTCTTGCTCCACCGGTACTGTTTCTTCATTTTTGGTTGGGAATTATCAATAGGTTCACTCAAGTGTTCACCAGAACCATCACCCTGCAATGTCGGTAACGGCTCAATATCTGACAATTCAGGTAATGACTCAAGAGTGTCACCATCTGGCTCAGCCAAAATTGGACTTGCTACCGATGGTTGTGGGTCATTTTGTCGCACATTCTCTAAAACATGCTCCAACTCCTGTTGAGCTTTATGTAAAGCGTCCATTGATGATACAGATTTCACCTCGTGACGAATTTCAGCAGGATTATCATCCACCAAAACATCTGATGCACCGGTAGGCTGTAAATGGCGTAAAATATCCATATGATTTTCACGCACTCGACGATGTAATTCACTAGCAACCAATTGAATATCAGTAACTTCAAAAGGTCTATGTGGGCTCAAGATTTCAATAGTGTGTCGAATTGCATGGCGCACAACATCTTCCGCATTATAATTATAGAAATGTTGAATGACATCCAAAGCTCTATCATCGAGTTCACCATTAATCTGCGCACCACCATCCAATGGTGATACCGTTAATGGAATATGATTAGTGACATAAGAATCATAATCATTAGCCAATCGTTCAGCTTCTAAATCGTTCGTATCATTAAGTATTTTTGAAAATGCTGATTCAACCACCGAAATTGGTACATCGCGGCCGTCAGCTATATATAGCCATAAATCACTATTTTGTTTTAATTTTTGTGAAATGGCATAAGTTCTTAAATCCATATTCAATCCTTTCTGGTTTCTATAACCCTATTATATCACTTTTGTATAATAGCGTCAAGAGTGAAAAGGTGGGATTACCCACCTATTCTTGCGATAATTGTTCATGTGTTTCTTTGATACTATCGCGAATACTCTTATATGGTGTATATGCCGAATCATTGATTGGTGTTGATAAAATACGAGCCATACCATACAATTCAGTGTATTTCTGTAGTCGTGCTTGATTCACAGCATTAACCGCACTGGCAATGTTAGCATCCATTTCGATAACACCTACCATATCCGTAACTAATCGTTTATCAAACTTCGATAACGTTTCGCTACTGCCTGAGCTATACTCAGTATCTGTAATGGTGTTACCGCCAATCGTAATGGCATTAGAAACAGGAATAACAGTTTCAATCTGTTTCATTGGTTCGCTTGTTACAATATCGGTTGTAGAGTCATCTTTGACACCATCCAACAACAATTTGCTCTTAGCATATTCATTCATTTGTTCAGGAGTAACCTTCACTTCAGTACCCATAGATTGTAAGCGTTCATATTCTAGCTTATATGTATTGAGTACCGAATTAAGTTTTTCCTCAGCTTTTTGAATATTCTTTTGTGTAGCACTACTACTCATCATACTTGATAATGCCGATAAATGCACAGTTCCATCGTAAAGTGGACTCTCAGATTGTTGGGATGATAAAGTCAGATTTAATGGTTTATCCATATTATTTTCGCCCTTGGCATTAATATATAAATCTAACAAACCACCGGTGTTATCAGTCCTTGACATATCTAATTCAACAACTAACAACCGTTGATTACTATCAAATGCAACAATTTGATATCTGAAAGATTTCATCTGGTTTCGAAATACTTTGTCGTGGAACGAGTCGAACATCATAAGCATCGGTAGTGGATGCAACCCCAGAACCAGAAGAACCATAAATATTAAACACCATAATGTGTTTATTACCTTTATGACTAGAGAGTAACGGACTAACAGTGAATCGCCCCGATGGGAAAACCTGTTTTTGTACAAGAACCAATTCATTCGAACGAAACTGCTGCTTGGCTTCTTGAACCATAGTATATGCTCGCGGAACAATACCTATCATAACACAGATAGCAATCAACCATAATCGGAATATTAATCGTGTCGGGTAACGAAACGGCGACATAATGAGGTATAAGATACCTTTCTTATCCAAATATTGTTTAAAATTTTGCCAATTTTGAACAACTTTTTCATCCCAGAATCGATACCAAGAAAAGGGCTCCTTCACCTCAGCAACAATAGATACATCCTTATGAATGAGAGATTTCTTATTTTTTTTCTGTTTTTTACTCATATTCACCCTCCTCATAGTTCATTGACTCGTGAGGGCCACCTTCGAGACCCATCGTTGCTAACAAGATGTCAACAGGGTATTCTGCAGGTCTGATAATACGAGATGTTCCGTGCAACGCCTTAATACACCGCTTGACATTTTTAGGTTTAACCTTAAGAATGAGATATTGTTGCACACTTCGACCGATTTCGCTGGTACCCGCACGCATTAACATATCCTTCCTACGGTCACTCATTCGTTGCAAATCATCGCCCTCAAAACTCTCAGTCCGGTCTAACGCTTCCTTGAGTGCAACCATACCAGTATCACTATCATGTTTAACCGCAATATCCAGACCTTCGCCACCTTCCATAACGTTAAACAATTGTTTTACGGAAATAGCTTGTGCATGATAATCTTCAGGTGTTGACCATCTACTAATATTTGAAGTGGCAACATAAACAAGGGCATAATTACCTGACATCAATTTGACAGCATATTGATTAATATCCTCATCCTTCTCAACACTTCGTATACCATGACCAATAGTATTACCAGTCGCTTGGCTTGACACAACCATTTTAATCGGTTTCTTAAATACAATACCAAAAATTGATGTCGCCATTGACCGACCTGTTGGTGTAGTCCCTACCAAAATAGATACAAGGGCAATATAACCAAGAATAGCGAACCAGTTATATTTAAATAGTGGGGTAAAGAATAGCAATACACCAACCCCAACTGAACCCGCATAAACTGCAACATCACGATATGTAATGTTACCAAACATTGGTGTATTACCAAAATTGGATTGTTGTGTAATTTTCATCTATTCCACCTCTCTAACTGTCCCATATTGATAAACGGTTGAAAGGTCATAAACGAACTCAGTACCAGGAAGGGGTGTTTCCCAATCCAACGGTGCACCCCATCTATAGAGTCTTCGACCTGATTCCGATTCATAAATAGTGATAAAACTTTGCAAGTCACCCGCCTCAAACCATTCTTTCAAGACACCTATGGTGACATTGCTCTTCTGGGATAAATCCTTAATAGTATATAAGGGTTCACCCCATGTCGTGAAATATCGCATACGTTCTCCTTTACTTTGTTTAATCATCCGTCGCGAAATTACGGACCAAATCATCAACTTTTGATTGATAATCAACTAGTTGTCCAACTAAACCAACTAATGCATCATGAGATAATTGGGAATATGGTGATTGAGTTTCAACTTCCACAACCTTAGGCGCACCAACAGGTGTTACACGGAAACACATACGTTCATTATCAAATACTAATGAGCTACCAGACTCAGAAACCGGCGCATTACTCATGACATTAACCAATTTAGATTGGTCGACATATTTCATCCATTGTGGTGGTTGAACAGGTGTCGATTCAGCTTGATTTAATTGCGCAACAGTTTCATCAGCCTTAGTTTTTAACTGAGATTTAATTGCATCACTTAAGTCATCCAACTCAATCGTATGACCAGCTTCATCAACAACTTTAGTTTCAATTTCAACTTCTTCATCACGTGATTGAATATCTGATTGAACTTGACGGAAATCATCTAAATCAGTATAAACGCATGGCAATGTGAAACGATTTTGTTGATATTTCTTTTCTGGCGCACCGTAAACTTCAATGATGATATCACGAACAGTATCAGGAGCGTTTGAGAATTTACCCCAGAATTTCACTGATGCATTTACATATGCAATACCATCAGAAATACGAATATCACCATAATTAATACCTCTAGGTGTATTTTGTATTTCCTCAATAAAAGCTTCCAAGTTAAAGTCGACAACTTCACTCATGATGTTTAACATAGAAAATAGATTATCTTTGTTTTTATTCATCAATGACAATGGGTCCAAGTCCATCATACTACCGCGACGATAGTGGTTAAGTTCTTGTATGAACGCTTTTGAATTATATCGATAATTCATATAATCATATTCATGCTCAATATGACAACGAACAAAGTAAACTGCAAATTCCAAAGCATGGTCCATGACCCACTTTTCGAAGTTCTTTTGTCCGAATAGACCTAGTTGTTTAGCTTTGTCTTCCATGCTATTAGATTTAACAAGGCATGGTAAGATACGTCGACTCAAGGCTGACGTTTCTTCAGTAATACGCGCAGGATGATTAGTCAAAACCAAGTGAAATCCTGCAGCATGGTTGCTTTTACGATTTTGGTATTTTTCTTCAGTAGCCATAAATCCGTCGGTAATCATAGTCTTAATCGTTGAAACATCCAAACCGTTGAAATCATGCATGTTACCATCTTTTGTTGGTAACCCAAACTCAGCTTCTAAATACACATTCATGCGTGCATTAACAATCTGTTCAGTGACAAATCGGTTATCACGACGAAAATGGGCATCAAAATCACCACTAATATTGCCAAATTCCTTACCAAACAACGCTTTCGTAAGTGCTAAAACCAACGTTGATTTACCCGAACCCGCAAATGCTGATGACATCATCAACATTTTAGATGCTGTAATATCATCAATACGTTTATTACGCAACGCCGCACCCATATACCATGAAAATCGTAGTTTGTCGGTTTCCTCAAAGAACACATCCAAGAAACGATTAACTAAACGAGTATCCATATCTAAGTAGTTGATAGGATTTGGATATGGGGTGCGCCCTGTAACATAATGTTTCGGGCGAATATCATCAGCAAAAGCCATAAACTGATTAGTTGATGGTAATGATGGTGTATGTAAAAAACTCAACTCTTTAGCAATATTAGCATATAAATCTTGACCATTTTCAATGTATTGATTCAATTCCATAGTAATTTGATTAATTGGTTTTAAATCTTTAGCCGCAAGTTCATTACTATCCAATGACTCTAAGTCTTGAATGTAGCTTGATACAACAGATGCCGCAAAGGCTTGCGCTAAAATTTGAAATTGGTGATGTGGAGTAAATGTGATGTTGTCACGCAAACCATTGAAATCCAAATCATGACGAACCTCGTCTTCACAGACAACTAATTCCGTAATCGGATTAATATAAGCTTCAACATATGGTTTACGAGCACTGTTAACAAAAATATTTCCATTGTTACGTGCAATCGAAATTTGAATAGACGCTGGTTTTTTGTCAAATCTCCGAACATTAACTATCTCCGCTTTAGGGAATAATTGTGATAATGTTTCATCAACAGGCACATGCTTTGACGCTTGTTGAATTAAATTGATAAATTCAGCAGTCGGATGAATTGAATGTTTATGTTCATAGCGACGTTTTTCTAAATTTTTAAGTTTTTCATATAGTTGCATAACTGTACCACCTTTATTATTTTTAGTTTAATATTTGTATATTTCAAGTATATCAGAAAGAAATCTAGATGTCAATGAGTCATCCAGACAGATTTAGAAATGTACGAAAAAGCAAAAAAAAAAGCCCTATTGGGCGAGGTGGTATTCAACTATACACTTTAAGTATAACGTATTCATAATCAAATGTCAACACTTTTTGAAAATATTTCGTAAAATAGTGAAAAAAAATACAAAAATTGAAACAAATGGTAGGATAATGTACAGAAAATACTCAAATAGTGACCGCAATGCAAAATAAAATAAGAAAAAGTGAAGAATGGTGACAGAATGTAACTATCTGTAATGTTTGGTGAGAAATAGTGATGAATTGTGGAATTTATGCGAACATAGATGATACAATTGTCAGAGCCTTTATACTAAAGATGATATAGACATTTCCCAAAGCATACGCTTTGGGAAATAATGGGCTTCGCCCAAACCCCCATCTTTCATGAAATTTTGCAATTTCAATAACATAAACAATTTTTTAGATATTATATAGGAGAAAAGGTGACGGTGGAGTGTGTTTTCTGTATGTAGTTCATAATCCGAAACAACAATTTTTAAAGAAATTTATTTAGAAATGGTGGGAAGAGCATAAGGGAAATATATCACATAAGTGTCAATGAAATAAATCCAGAATCTTATAAAACAACGGTTTTTGTACCACACAAACATGTGTTTATACTCAAATGGAGCATTAGATATATCATGTTGAATTTTTTCATCTATTATGGTATAGTTGAGATATAGTTACTATATATCATGAAAGGATATACTATGAATGAAAAAATAACATTATTGGCAAATCTGTTAAATGAAAGTCTTTCTATGGTTGGATTACCAGAAATGTCTCACAAAAAAACACAAGTATTTGTCAAAATGAACAACATGCTCAAAAAGTTTACAACCGAACAGCTTGTACTCCTAGCCGATGACTATGGATTATTGTTACCCGCATTGGTATTAAGTGATATCAATGTTGATTATGCCAAATTGTTACAAAACAAAAATCAAGTTGATGTTAATGGATTTATTGTTTATACCGATATCGTATTTCTACGGATGTCCGAAAATAATAAAAACATAATGCTACATATAACGAATTATGACAGCAAGCTACCACCAAAAGAAATTCGTCGATTGTTCATACAAGATACATTGGAAACGTTTATCAACACTCGAGAGATACCCGCTGATGAAATTGTCCAATCACTAGTTTCAAAATATCAACAATAATAGACTAAATAGTCTATTTTTTTTTGTTTATAATATTACTAATATGCATAAACATTCACAGTATCAACCATTTTGATTCGTGCGAGAAATCATGACATATCAAAATTGGATTAAAAATTGGATTTTGTGAGAGCGTTTACAAAATGAGGTTTATCAAGGGATTTCGAAATTCGGGTTTAAAAAAATGAAAAAAATCTGAAAAATTTTTTCAAGGACCTGATTTTAAAAATTTTTTTATTTTTTTTATATAAATTTTAACAGTTTGTTGGAAAAATCCATATATACCAAGGGTTTAAACCTTATCAAATTAATCCAATTTTTAATCCAATTTTATCCAAATTGGTCAAAAGCTCACCAAAAACAAAATGATAGCGGTTACATCAATGGATTGCATACGCCGTTATTGATTTTTGCATAAATATTCAATACGTGAGCGCCAAATTGTATATTTATCACAACATGACCGTTAACATGATATGTTTAAAAACGTATTGTTGACTAACGTTGTCTTATTTGATACAATAGATACAAGACGAAGTGATTTTAAACATACGTTTAAAACCACAAAAATGGGCAACGCCCATACCCAAAACATTTTTGAAATAAAGTTATTTTCTAAGATAAACAAATGAAATTACATTTCATTTTGTTGAATGGGCTTTGCCCAAACCCAAACATTTTTTGAAAATAAATTTTATTTTCTAAGATAAACAAATGAAATTACATTTCATTTTGTTGAATGGGCTTTGCCCAAACCCAAACATTTTTTGAAAAATATTTTTAAATAAGAAAGGATTAAGCAGTATTCTACTTATCGGAAACAGAGACTATATGGTCAAAACAAATGATGAGTATTCACTTATCGGAAACCGAAGCCTATAACGGTGGAAAACTGACGGTACAATATTATGATTTTATTTTGGAAAACAATTAGATTCATCATTCGATGGTCTATTATCATTAGCATTGTAGCAATTTTTGGTATTATCGGAATTGTATTCTTCATTGCTGGCGCAGGTGTAATCGCAGCATCTGATGGATTCACAGAAGAAATTTACAAGACTGGTAGACGTACACCAACAGTCTACAAGCGAGACCCAGCTACTGGTGAAATTTATGTTTCACACGGTAGATAATCAATGAAGAGAAATTACACGAAGAGGTAAACAAATGCAAACATTAATTAAAGAATTTAACAAGCAAACAGCTGATGTTAAGGGCGATGAAACATTTATCTTCGCCTTTGACAACCCTCACCAATCACGTGGCACAGGTGTAGTCACATACGGAAACACCGAACAACAAGCACGATTACTGGCCGGCATTATCGATGGATTGTCACAAGAAGACAAAGAATTACTCTATTCATACCTCGTGGTAGATGATTCTGAGACATATATTGCTACAGCTATGTCATACATTGATGCTGTAGCCAAAGAATAAGACAGATGAAAATCTGTCTTAATATTTTTATTGATAGAAAACTTTTCCCCTTTTAATAGGAAGAAAGTTAATCGAGGTAAAAAATGACAAACACTATACATATAAAAATACATTTTGAAGATAATGACCAATTGCAACATTTTATCGATGATATGGATGCTGCTGAGAAACTAACACCTATTGGTGATTGGCCACCATCGTGGTTAGGTAATATTGCACAATATATAGGATATGATGACATTGATAATTACGAAGAATATAGTGGTTATGTTGTTAACTTATATAAAGAGAATAATTATGCTCATGTTGAATTGTATTCAAAATATGGCAGTAATTATCAACCTATCGTTGAATTAGCACACAAATATAATGGTCGAATCATCGACGAAGTTTAAATAGATACAAGGTCAAAAAAAGGCCTTGTATTTTTGATATACATATGATATAATTAAGTTATAATTAACCATTGGAGGTAAAATATGGGAAAATTAATCACATTCGAAGGGATTGATGGTTCAGGAAAAACCAGTATCATTGAAGGTGTGAAAGAGCAATTAACATCAAAAGGTTATTCAGTAATTACATTACAAGAACCGGGTGGAACTGTAATGGGAGAAACAATCCGAGATTTGATTAAATCTGACATCCAACGACATGAAACAACCGATATGTTTTTATTCTTTGCATCACGCAATGATATGGTACGACACGCATTATACCCTGCTATTGGTATCTATGATTTCGTATTGTTAGATAGATATGTAGATTCGACTGTAGCATATCAAGGATATGGGCTCGGCCGAGATATCGCATTTATTGACACAATTAATCGACAATTTTTAAAGACTGTACGTATTGACAAGACTATTTATGTAGATGTCGACTTAGACGTTGCATCTCAACGTAGAAAATTACGTGGTGAACGACCTGACAAATATGAAGATGACGCATTTTTAGAACGAGTTAAAGACGGATATGAACAAATCATAAAAACAAATCCAGATAGATTTTTCATTGTCGAAAACAACGATAATTTATCTGATAGTATTAATTTAGTAACAAAAGCAATTCTGAATGTTGGAACAACCGACATAACAAGACAAAAATTGCAGGAACATGAAGGAAAAGAACTAGTCTTACGAGCAACAGCTGTACGACCTGGTCGACGTCAAGAAGATACGCCAACATTATTATTAAAAGATGTTCACCGAAAATACAGTAGTAATATTATCTGTGACCATGCATGGGTAGATTACACTCGAGAAGTGGTAAAAGCTGGAACAATTGCACCAGGAGATGGTATCGAGTTTAAAGCAACTATAAAACGATATAAAAAATATAATCATGGTGAATATGTTGAAGAAATTGGATTGTCTGAAATTAAAGATGTAAAAGTGGTCAAACCAACCAAATTACCAGAAACAGATGACAACGATGAATGGGTTCGTAATGACTTGGCATATATCAATAATGTGACCGACGAAACATTATTCAATGAATTATTATCACGATATGTTAGATTTATCACGGCAATGTTGTATAAATATTATAATACTGACAAATAGGTGATATTATGACAGAAACATTTATATTTAACTTATCACGTAAAACACGGCCAAACACATTACGAGCAGGAAATCAGATGATATCTGCAAATGATAGAATGCATCATCATGTAAAAGCCCAAATCACCAGTTATTTACGAAGACAACCACATGAGTTATATGTGAACACATTCGATGATATGCCACGATTTAACACCGAAAATCCTTGTATTGTGACAATTAATGTTAAACCACCAACAAGACGACGAATGGATGCTCCGAATTGGTACCCAACAGTCAAAGCCTTAGTTGATGGATTTGTAGATGTAGGTTATTTGAGTGATGATAATAATAGTATTATCAAAGAAACTCGATTCAAATCTACAGACTTGTCTCATACAGGTGAGTATATATTGGAATTAACCTTTGAGGAGGTGAGTGATGCCTAATTTAGAATATGAAAAGCGCCACCCAAATAAAATGGTATGTGGATTAGATGAGGTTGGTCGAGGTTCATTAGCGGGCCCATTGGTTACCGCTGGAGTCATATTGCCAACAGACTTTGATGAAAGCATTTTATCAGACGTTAATGATTCTAAACAAATACCTAAAATCGAACATGAGCGATTGACAAAGTTGATTTATCAAAACGCAGTTGAAGTGAGAGTTGATATCACACCAGCCAAGATAATTGATGAAATAGGTATCAATCCATCTATAAAACGTTCGATGTTAAATGTTGTAAACTCGTTTACCAACACGCCGGAACATTTGTTAGTAGATGGGTCTTCATGGCAAGTATTAGACACAACCATCAGTCAAGAGACAATTGAAAAAGGTGATACGAAATCATTATCCATAGCATGTGCATCATTGGTTGCCAAATATATTCATGACCGAATCATGCTAGAACTCGATGATAAGTACCCTGAATTTGGTTTCAAAAATAATACTGGGTATGGAACAAAACAACATAAAGATGCGCTAACAGCTTATGGTTATACACCAGAGCATCGAATGTGTTATAAACCACTAAGTAATGGTAGTTATAAAAAATATAAAGGAGGTAATAATGGTTAAAATTATTATTGTCCGACCACCCTTGCAACAATCGTCAATTAATGTACTTAAACCATGGGCACCAATACATCAAGAAATTTACACAAATAGTGAATTATTAGCCAAAATAAGACCCAACACCAAAAAGGTAGAAGAACCATCAATTGACCAATTAAAACGGGCACAAGAGATACATGAAGTTGTTTTCGTATATCCGAGTATTGAGAGACTCAAACGTGAAGCGCAATTATTATCTGAGTTACCAGGTGAAAAAAAAGTTATTGTTGATGGGAGACGAGTAAATGTCGAAGATTATTTATCTAAAATACCAATTCCCGACAATCTTTTAACAACACCAAATGGTGCCACATTGAGAATATATCAACAACAGTTGGTGGATTTTATTTTGGAACGAAAACGTGTTGGTTTATTCGTTGATATGGGATTAGGTAAGACATTAGCCACCCTAGCAGCAGTTAATGAGTTGTTTCAAACAAAAAAATTGAACCCAACAAAACCAGTATTAGTTGTTGCGCCAAAAATGGTAGCACTCGATACATGGTCACGCGAAGTTGACAAATGGGGATATGACATGAATGTGCTCATAAATATTGGTTTGACAAAGCCGAAACGTCGTAAATTATTTGATGAGATGAGGTCAATCACCAAACCAACGATTGTGACTACAAACCCCGAGCAATTGAAAAGTATAATTGAAGAATTCCAATACGAAAACCCATTTGAATTGATAGTTGTTGATGAATTATCCTTATTTAAATCAGCACAATCACAACGATTCGAACATTTACAAGCGTTAACGGAAAATTTATCATACTTTATAGGATTAACTGGGACACCCGCACCAAACTCATTATTAGATGTCTGGTCACAATTAGTCGTTATCAATCCAGACGTAAAATATGATTTAGGGCATACGTTCTATCAATATCGGTCACACTTCTTCTCACCTGATGTCACAAACCCGAAAACTGGTGTGGTCTTTTCATGGAAAATCAATAAAGGTGCGGAAGATGTTATATACAAAAAAATAGAACCTTATGTTGTATCACTGAGAGGTAATAATTTAGTTGATATTCCAAGTGTCAACTATGTCAACGAATTTGTAACAATGGATACACGGTCAAAAGATATTTATGATTATTTTGACAAAGAAATCAGGAAACAACTCAAAGACTTAGACTCAGGAGAGTCAATATCGGTAAATACCGAGGCAAACACAGTTACTGTTGCCAATTCTGCCATTCTCAAATCCAAACTATTGCAACTTGCAACAGGGGCAATGTATGATGAAACATCGGAAACAGGTGTTAGAAAGTCCTATACCGTATTTCATGATAAAAAAATAGAAAAACTAAAGGAGATAATAGAAACATCTACATCACCAATTTTAGTATTTTATAATTACATATCGGATTTGGAACGCATTCAAAATGCTATCAAAGGTACAACATTATTAGACACAAAATCACCAACTGTAAATCAAACCATTAAAAAATGGAATGAAGGTAAGATTCCTGTGCTATTAGCTAATCCAAAATCAACAGGTCATGGTCTTAACCTGCAAGAAGGTGGACATATCATTATCTGGTTCTCATTAACATGGAATAATGAAGTCTATCGTCAAGCAAACAAGAGGTTACACCGACCAGGGCAAACACACGCAGTAAACATCATTCACATCGTCACAAAAGATACAGCGGATGAAGAAATACGTCCTCGTATTGATAATAAAGAAGACGGTCAACAAGAATTACTAGAAAACTTAGAAGCAAAGTAAACGAAAGGTAAACCAAATGAATCAAGAATTACACGACATCAAAGAGATGTTACCAACATTAGAAGCTATTTTAACAGAAGAAACAAAGAAGACAACCCAATTATCACAACAACTCGTGGATATTGGTGAGACATCACTAGCTACAACACAAACCACTAAGGGTATCGAAGAACAATTGAAAACAGATGGAGAACGATTAGACAATTACATTCAAGGACAACAACAAGTCATTGACAGTTTAACCGGACTACTTAATCGATTTGATACTGAAGACTCAGCTACTGAGGAATTGACAAAGTTAAAAGATGAATTCGTGCAAAAATTAGATAGCATTGTTAGTCTTCATGCTGCCGATAAAGAAGCAATTGTTGCCAAAATCGCAGAAGTATATGTGGATTATACATCACAAGTCGAACATTTATCGACATCTATTAATAAATTGACTACACTGTTAGAAGACCCTTCATATCAAAATCGAGTAGAACAATTAGCACGTGAACTAGGTGCATTCAAGACACACTTGACTGAACTACAAAACAGCTATGAAGAAAAAGCTAATGAGCAATCCGACCGAGTAAATCAATTATTGGAGTCATTAGTCCAAACTAGTACAGAATATCAAACACTCATTGAAGAAACAACAAATAGTCGTCAATTAGTTAGCAAAGTAGCCACTCGTATGCAGTTAATCGAAGACCGTTTAGATGCCCTATTAGCAATTAGCACAGGAAATGCAGAAGGGAGTGAGGCATAATGACAAACATTAAAGAATTAACAACCCAAACCATTGCCTTACAACACCAGAATCGATTATTAGAAAAGAAAGTTGACGTAGTAGGTGTCATCGCTACTAAAGTTGACCAAAAAATGACGCAATTAAGTGATAAGATGTCTAACAACATTGATAAATTACAACAGTTAGACATGGAGAAATTGACAACAGATTCTGAAACATTAACGTCATTGGTTGGTCAAGTATCAGAAAAACGTCAAGAATCATTGGAGATGTTAGGGTCATTAGCTGAGCGCGTTGAAGATATTGATGACGTTTTAATTGAATCAAAAGAGCTCGCAATTGGAGAGTTGAATCAGCAAGCGCTTGTTCACAAAGACCAAGTGCAAAATATTTCAGAACGTGTCATGGTTATCCAACAAGGTGTCGAAAAGCATAAAGAGGATACTAAATTAGACAGTGTCGAATATGAAATTCAAAACATAAATGAAGAAGTTCAAAAATTCTCAACAATTACAGAAAAATCTGTAACACGAGTTGACCATATTCTAAACACTGTTGAAAAACACTTAAAACAATTGAATGAAGACCATCAATATTTCCGAAACATGCAGGAAGAGTCTGAGAGTCTAATGACAACTATTGGGGCAACAATGGAACGCATTGATGACAAGGTTTGTCGAGTATCTCCTTTATATACAGCACCAAAACTTGAAGACATTGAAGAGTCATATCAAACATTGGCGCTAAGTACTGATATCGAAGCTGTCCTTGGAAAAGCTCTCGTGACAAATGAAGATGTAAATATTGAGCCACAAATGGAACCAGTTTCGACTGAATCATACCACGAAGAACTGACAGATACGATTGAGCAGGTGTTGGAACCCGTTGAAGATGTAAAACCTAAGAAAAAAGGATTTTTCGCAACGATTTGGAGGTAATTAATGACTAATCAAACTGATACATTATTATCTAGCATTTTAACGGCCGTTACAGGTATGGCTAAAACCTTGCACAAAGTAAGGGAAGAGCAAAAGCTATCTGCTGAACGCCTAGAAACGTTAGAAACAGAAACAGAACAATTATCCAAAGATATCGCAACATTGAACGATGCCCAAAATAAAAAGTTGGAAACAATTTCATCGAAAATTGAAACAACACATCAAGACTTAACGATTAGTACTCAACAGAATGCTGATAACATCAAACATACTGTTGATACACAATTAACAGGATTGATTAATGTCATTACCGATGATACAACTTCGGAAGATACTTATAATCTTTTGAAGGATGTAAATGATATTTTAAAAACTGAAGTCATCACTAGTCGAGATACAATTTTGACAAAATTAGATAATATGAATCAATTGGAGTTGTTGAGAACCTTAATTGAAGCATTATCTATGATGCAACAAGATATGACAACTTTGACAAATGCAATCAAAGATAACAATCAGGCATTTACTGATATTCGTGAAGCAAATTCATTAATGTCAGCTCGTTTAAATTCGGTTGATTTGCGTTTGGCATCATTCTCTGGTAAAGAAACAGACACTGATGATGATGTTGATGCATTAACGGATATCGTCCGTCTATTAGAAGAACAACAATAAGAGGGGTTGCACCCCTCTTTTTTTTGTGATATACTAGAGATAATCACTTATGTGAAAAACAATCAATAAAGGAAAAAAAAAAATGTCGGATACAATTATATTACTTTCTGATAGAGATAAGGTGCGTGAGCGTCCTGGTATGTTCATTGGTGACACATCTGAACTTGGGTTAGAAACCATTGTCCGCGAGGTTATAGACAATGCCTATGATGAATATCCAAATTATAGTAATCCAAACGACCCAATCAATGTAATACTACATGCTGATAATTCCATAACCGTGGAAGATTTCGGACGTGGTATATCACCATATGAGAGTAAAGCTAATCCCGGTCAACTGGAAGAACGATTAGCATTTACACGTATTGGTGCCGGTGGAAAAATGCGTGCCAATCGAAAGGCTAATAAATCACAGTTCTCCGCTGGATTAAACGGTACTGGAGCAGCTGCCACAAACTTTATGTCTGAATTCTTTGATGTAACAATTTATAAAGAAGATGGTATATACCATGATAGATACGAAAATGGTGGTAATCCTGTTGTTCAATTGGTTAAAGGACAATTGCCTAAAAAACCAAATAAAACAAAACGTACGGGAACAATTATTCATTTCAAACCAGATGCAAGTGTAATGCGTGTCACGCAAATTGATGTAGAATCTTTACATAGATATTTCAACAGAATGCAATATCTACATAAAGGTACAACATTAAACTTTGTAAATGAGAGAGATGATGAATCAAAAGTTTATCATTCCGAGAATGGTTTATTGGATTATTTGTCAATCATTGCAATGGATAATGGAAAAAATGATTTAGTAGGTAAACCTATTATTGTGCATGGTGAAGGGACCGATATCGTTCAGAATCAAACCGTTACCATGGCTTGTAATATTGCACTGGGCGTATCAAAACAAGACAAGGGAAGAGTTCTCTCATTTACAAACACAACGTATAACAAATTAGGAGGAACCCACGAAAAAGGGTTCTATAATGGGTGTTTGGAAATCATCAAACATTATTATCGCACATTTGAAACTGAGATAAATAGTCGCAACAAAACAAAGATACAATTGATAAACCAAACAAATAAAGGTGTAACAATTGACAAATTATTCAAAAAGCGACATGTTGCAAACAAGTTTTACGCCATCATTGATATGAAACATGATGACCCTGAGTTGCAACCACAAACCAAAGATGCCTTGGTATCAGCAGAAGTTACTACATTCGTATCAGAAATAGTTTACCGAACAGTTGTGCCACAATTGGATAAACAAATAGCTCTTGTTCATAGTATTATTGATGGAATTATCCAAGATTTATGGGAGCAGGCAAAAAACTCAGCTAGCAAGGTGAAAATTAATGAGCGAGATGCACGACTACAAACATCAAGCAAATTAGCCGCAGCCAAGACTAACAATCCTAAGGAAGCTGAAATATTCCTAGTAGAGGGTGATTCTGCCGCTGGTACAATTAAATCGAATCGAGACCCGAGATTCCAAGCTGTTTTAGCTTTACGTGGTAAGGTATTAAATGTTAAGAAATCAACTGTCGAAAAAGCCATCGCAAATACAGAAATATCAACGTTTTTCGCAGCCTTAGGTACAGGATTTGGGGATAATTTCGATATTAAAAAATTGAAATATGACAAAATTATCATCACAGCCGACCAGGACGTGGATGGTCTTCACATTCGGACACTAATTCTTACACTAATCGCAGAATATGCACCTGAACTATTGTTGAACGGTCATGTGTATTTCTTGGAAACACCATTATTCGTTAATGAGATGAAGAAGGGTGAAGATGTTTTTATATACGACAATGCTGCTCAAGAACAGTTTGTAACTAAAAATAGAAATCGAATAAAGAATGTCAATCGAAATAAAGGATTAGGAGAGTTAGAAAAAGAACAGGTTATTACAACAATTTTAACACCTGAAACACGACGTCTCATTCAATGTCAAGTTGAAGACATGGATAATTTCCGACAATTAGTTACTATTTTCATGAGTGATAACGTTGAGGCACGCAGACCATATTTTGAAGATGATGAGGAGTAGAAGAAAGAGATGACAAAAACACATATAACCAGTATCAACGTAGAAGATATATTTAAAGATAATTTCGTTGACTATGGTAAAGAAGTTATCAAAAATCGAGCTCTACCTGATATTCGTGATGGGCAAAAACCTGTACAACGTAATAGTCTATATGAATTCTTCGAGTCAAATGCTACGTCAAAAAGACAACCTGTAAAGATAGCACGTTTATCCGGGTCTATCATAGGTAAATGGCATCCTCATGGTGACAAAGCTGTAGAAGAAGCAATTGTAAAAATGTCGCAAGAGTGGAAGAATACCGTACCATTGATTTATATCAAGGGTAACAATGGCTCAATATATGGAGACCCGGCAGCAGCAGGTCGTTATATTGAAGGGCGTACAACACCAGCCGGTGATACACTTGGTGAATTGTTAGGCCCGGATATCGTTCCATATGAGTATAACTATGATGACAGTGAACAACTACCATCCATTCTCCCAGCCCAAATCCCTGTTTTATTATTGAATGGAGCAACTGGCATTGCAGTTGGACAGACATGTTACATACCCACACATAATGCCGCGGAAGTTATGGACACTGTTATCGCCTATATACGAAATCCTAAAATAAAAACAGAAGAATTGATGACCATATTAAAAGGTCCTGATTTCCCAACGGGTGGCGTAATCATTAATCAGGATGAATTGCTCCAAACATATGCAACAGGTAAGGGTAGAATTCGTGTACGTGGTGAGATGAATTATAACAAATCTGAACACGCATGGCACATCTTTGAAGTACCGTTTACAAAATCAGGGTCTGTAGAGAGCTTAATTGAAGATATAACTCTTGCGTCAATGGAAAATGTTGACAAAAAAGGTAATAAAAAACCTGCCAAAATACCCGGAATTGCACAAGTTGAAAACCACTCAGGTAAAAATGGTATTGATATCAAGGTCTCATTAAAAGCTGGTGTCGACCCCGAAGAGATTCGGAACCAATTATTTGCGAGAACGGGATTAGAAGATACATTACCATTTGAATTTAAAGCTTTAAATGGTAAGCGATTGAAACGGTATACGCTCAAAATGTATCTACGAGAATATGTGGAATATCAACAATCATTATTGATTGCCAAATATAAACGCAATAAGCTAGCAATTGAAAATCGAATCGAAATATTGACAGGACGCATCATATTACAGAACGTCATGAACGAAGTAATTGCTTGTGCCAAATTATCAAATGGAAAATCTCATTTGGAAACAATTCTAATGACAGGTGAGAAACCAAAAGGATTGAAACGCGAATATCACAAAACGGTTTCATCATTTAGATTCACAGAACGGCAAGCCAAAGATATTGCATCATTACCAATTCATAGAATTTCTAAAATGGATATGCAGGAAATTGTAGAAGAAGGTAATAAACTACAACGTGAATTGGCAAACACCATTTCTATGATTGAAAGTGATTTGAGACGAAAAAATGAAATCATCAAACATCACGAAATGACAAAATCAATATATAATGAACCACGTAGAACGCATATATGTAATGAAGCTTTTGCCAAAGCAAGCGCGATTGAAGTGGCAGAGACACCACTATATATCAGCAAAGATGAATATAATTATATTCGCATTTCAGAAAAACCATTTGAAGGTGCAACAATCACAACCAATAAATCAAGATTGGGTATACTATCACCCGATGGCAAAATGTGGAATATCCATTTGGAAAATACAAAGCCAACAACCGGTCGTGGTACATTAATAAATGAATTATTACCTGGTGTAGAACCTATTGGAATGCTAACTTTACCATCTGACAACACAGCTCTATTTGTTTATTCAAATGGTCATATTAAACAATCTAAAATATCTGACTATATGACAGCGACAAAAGCTAAAAGCGTAACATCTGGAAAGTTGAAGGACGGAGTAACTCTCGTTTATTGTACAGAAATACCTTCTGAATGTAAGTCAATTAAGATTGACAATAAAACATTCAAGGTGAGTGATATTCCCGTACAAGGTAAGAATGCAAACGGTGTAAAACGATTACAACCAAAAGACCATTATGATGTTCAGTTAGATTATGAACCAACTCAAGACATGAATGTGACGGAAGACGTTGAAGCACCAAATGCATGGTGTGTATTTAGCAAAGATGGAACATTGTCATTCGACTGGGACATGCTTGGAGCAAAACCCGATGGTTTATATGTAACCGACTATCAAAGTCTAATAACCGAAGAATTAGTGTTTGTCCATACGGATGGAACGGCAAAACGCGTTGATGGTTCACAATTTGAAGTCAAAACAAAAAGAACATCAATCAAAGCAGATAAAGATGGTATGACCATAATGTATCTGGCGCCTGTTAGTGAAACATTGGAAGCAACATTTGATACAAATACAATGAAACGTATTAATGTATCAGACATATCCAAACAAGGTAAAACTGGTGGTGGAGTAAGGGCCTTTTATCATCCAAAACACAAACTAGTATCTGTATGTGATGGTAAAAACTCAACACTACCAATTGTGACATTAGCTACACAACCAAAACCTGTATAAAAACCCGCCTTCACGTATACACGTGAAGGCAAATGGGTTTCACCCAAACCCAAAATTCAATGAACTAACAAATTACATTTGTTAGTATTGTCAATCGACTACATCGATTGACGTTAATGAGGTTCCCTCAAACACCATAATTTTTATGAAATAAAAAGAACTCCTAATTGGAAGAAAGAGGATAAAATATGAATAAAACAATCAAAAACGCATCACTTGGTGCAGCAATTATTTTGGCAGGTACAACCGGTGTAGCTAATACAGCGCATGCAAATGAACAAACAACACCAGATACAGCCGTGAAAGAAACATTTAAGCCTTTGCACACACCGGACAAAGAGATGGAACAGGCTGAACAAAACAAGACTGAAGCCGCTGCGGATGTAGCAAAAACCGAAAGTGAATTAAAACAAAATACTGACGCTCAAAAAGAAGCATCAGACCGTATCAATTCGGTTAAGCAAGACATTGAGATTTCTAAAAATGCAAAAGAAATTGTATCTAGTAACGAGGCCAAAAAAGCTGACGTACAAAAAGAATTGACAGCTGCAACAGAACAGCAAAATAACACAGCCAATACCGCAACACATGCGAAAAATGCAGTAACTAATGCAGAAAAAGAAGTCTCAAAAGCAAAACATGATGTGGTAGACCAAGAAGCTGATGTCGATTCACAAGAAAAAATTGTGAAGGATATGAGCACGGAAGGGATTGCGAAATCAATTTCAGACCAAGAAAATGAACTGAAGACAGCCCAAGAAGCTGTAACAGAAAATAAAACTGCAATTACACAAGCACAAAAAGACGTTACACGCGCAGAAAATGCTGTTCGCGACTATAAACCACAAACCCGTACAACGTATGTTGACCCGTCACTTAAAGAATATGTTGATAACCACCCAACAAACGTTGCTGACTACAAATACAACAAAGATTACCGCAATCCGGCAATGGAAAATGTTGCATTTACTGGTACAAAAGTTGTAACAACTGAAATCACTAAAGAGCAATATGACCAATATCGTAAAACAGGTAAATTTGACTATGTAGTTGATAACCAAACTTGCGGAATCATTTGTTAAATTGCTTAATGAATTGCGTGAATTGAACGGTGTCAAAGGTAACATTAAAGCTGATTCTGAATTCATGGCATATGCTGAAGCACGTGCAAATGAAATGTCTAAAAACAATGTGTTAAGTCATAGCACAAACATTGAAAATAAACCAGGCGGAGCATTTGAAAACGCATATGGTTCATTTGGTCAAACACGCATTGAAAATGGTAAAACAATCATTTCAATGTATCAGCCAACAACTCATGATAGCTTTGCGTATGAATTACTCCTTGGTTGGTATTCAGACTACACAAATGCTACAGGTGCAAACTACGGACACCGTCGTGCTTTACTAGCACCAGTTGGTCAAAAATTTGGTATTGCCATCACAACAAAACCAGGTGCTCAAGGTAATGATTTTACAGCCCTTGAGATGCAATCATACGAACCAGAATATGAATATGAAGATGGGGAACGTTATGTACGCATGACGCCAGAAGTGAAAGAATTTGATAAGAATTACTATGGATTCAATGAAAAAGATACACTGAACCCGACATTCAATGGTAAGAAAATGAAATTCATCGCTGAACATACATTCTTGTTCACCGTGACTGAGATTGTAAATGACCAAACAGCTAATCTGAACGCTGCTTTAGAACAAGAAAAATCAAAACGTGATGCGCTTGTTGCCGCTAAACCAGCACTTGAAAACAAAGTTGTAGTTGAAACAGCAAAACTAGAGAGTTTGAAAGAACAAGCTAAAGACATTACAACAGCAATTACTAGTGCAAAAGCAAACCTAGCAAATGCGAAAAACAAACTTGAACAACTCAAATCTGTACATGTTGCGAAGTTAGAAGCACTTGAAAATGCTACAAACAACTACGAAAACGCACAGAAAGCACATGACACCGCAACAGAACGTGTTACAGCGCTTGAAAATCAATTAGAACAATTGAATGCTGAAATCAAACGAGCACAAGAGTTGCAAGATAAATTACCTGAATTGCAGAAAACTTTAGCAACTGAAGAATCACATCAGGCAAACCTTATCGCAGAACAAGCAGACATTGAACATAAATTAGTCATCGCTCGTAACCATCATGTTGAATCTGTCGATATCTATAATCATGTGAAGTCATTCTATGATTTAGAGAAAGAGTTGAATGTATATTACGGCGACCAACACACATACTACGGAGTACCACTCGTAGCACCAACATCAGATGAATTACCTGAATTTGACTTAGCAACACTTCAAAAACCAGCTGAACCAGCTAAGCCAGCTGAACCGGCTGAACCAGCTAAACCATCTGAACCAGCTAAGCCAGCTAAGCCAGCTAAACCATCTGAACCAGCTAAACCAGCGAATAACGTGGTAATCAAACCAACAGTCACATTGACACCAATCAAACCAGTTGATGTACAAACACCAAATACGGTTTCAAGTCAAGTGAATGAAAAACCAGTAACAACATCAGTAACGCAACAAGAAAGCGAAGTACGTGAAATTGTACGTGATGACTATTTTGTAGCCAACACACAAAAACAATTACCAAATACAGGCTCAGAGTCAGGTATTCTAGCAAGTGTACTTGGTATGACTGGATTGTTAACTGGATTCGCACTAAAACGTACAAAACGTGAAAACTAATCACAAGAGAGCAATGCTCTCTTGTTTTTTTTTGACGTCATTTTTTTAGACTTGAAAATCACAAGCTAAAATGATATAATAGGGATATATTATCAGAAAGGACATAACATGTCAGACGTAAAATTACCAAAACGATACCTCAATGAGGATGAATACACACACTTAGAGGAAACTCTAAAATCAAATGAAATAGTACTATTAGCAGGAGATACATTGGATGGTATGACAGTTGATACTGCATATCAACTAGGATACCAACTATTGAGCACAAATGAAAATAAAATCCTATTTACTGACCGTGGTCCACTCATTTCCATGATAGACACAACCAATAATAATGGAATTTATATTTTGCGCAAAGAAGGTAATGCATATTTGCTCGAAGTTATTATTCCAAATAACATTGACAAATCAACTCATATAACAAACATCTTGCAAACAATGGATAATTCATTAAATGCTGTTGACGTAAGTGATTTGGAAGTATATGACCTCACAGTAGTTTATGGGCATTTAGTTGTCAATCAAGTCATTAAACCATTAGCTCGTGCATTATTCCCTGATAATGAGCTAAAACAAAGTCATTTCGTAGATTTATATCTACCACGATTCCTGGCGAATGCTGCTCGTTACTATATTGGAGATTCCAGCTTATTAGAAGAAACCGTCAACTCAGAACCACATATTGTAAAAATTATGATGGAAGGTTCCGAGGAGTTCATCAAACATCCAAATGAAGAAAAAGGGGAAGAAAATGTTTAAAAACACAGGTAAAACCACTATGTTTGCCATGCTTATCGGATTCACACCCTTATTAGTGGCAACTATTGTATCAACATTGCATCCATCATATCCCGTCACTTTGTTATTCGTATACTTGAAACACGCAGTTATGATATATCTATCAATTTCATTGATTTTTATTTTATACAAATGGTATATAAAAATTGACACAAAAAACATAAAACATTGGTTATTATTTGGTGTGGTAGCTTTACTAGGTACCGCATATTTAGCAGCAACCACTGTTTCAACAAAACAATTGTTTTACCCAACGAATATGTTTGTTGCCAATGAATCACAAGAAATGGAAAAAGGGATAATTTATGTAACTTATCATGATGAATGTGAATATTGTAACGCTAGTTATAAAAATATGCTAAAGCTACAACTATCTACGCAAATACACATTTCAAATCAATCAGGGTTGTGAATTTGAATAAAGATACAGTGCTCGCTAAACAATTGACTGAAAAATTAGACCACTATGGTTCTGTAGCTTATATGAAAGATGATGGAACATTACATGAAATAGCATATACAATTGGAGATAAAGATGGTAATCCACTTCCGAATAGTGCAAATGATATATATAATCGTATAGAAAAGGTGGTTTCTGAATGACATCGAATCTCAGTCAACCACTTGAAATCTATACGGATGGGTCAGCAAACCCAACACGCGCCGTTTGCGGATTTACAGCATATAGAAATCATCAGGTAATCAATGAAACCGTACGGACTATCGAAGCACAATCATCCAATGTTGCGGAAATGTTAGCTGTATTGTTGGCATTAACAACATATCCAGGATATCCATTGCGAATATATTCGGATTCAGAGTATGTGGTAAAAACAATCACAGGTATATATAAACCAAAAAAACACAAACTCTTATGGAATAATATTATAAAGATATTTACAGATTCTAACTCAACAATAGAATGGGTTAAAAGTCATGACAAAAATGAACGTAATAATCGAATTGATAAATTAGTACGGCACACATTGCGACAGAAAACCTAGAAAGGATAAAATATGTTAGGTAAAACTCATAAAGCATTTGGATTAGCCACATTGGCAACCAGTGGAATATTGTATAGTACAATAACGGGTAAAAATATAACCAATGCATTTGTACCACAATTTAATGAATTTGTGAATAAAGTATCAGAAACACAAACACTCGAAGAAGTTGTTGTTAACGGTTGGACATATGCACAACTACTAGAATACGATAGTATATCAGTTGGCTCATACATTATTACTATTGCACTAATGATAGGTGCAATCATGGGCGCTAGTTACCCTGATATAGACCAAAAATACCCATCAAACATCGCGGTATCACACATAGTCTATGGGCTGTATTGTTATTGATAGCATTAACTGCTATTGTGGGGCATTATAACCCATTTGGATTTGTTTGGACACATGTCACCTTACTACCTTGGTTAATCGGTACCATTATTGGATATATGAGTCATTTAATCGCTGATGCATTTTCTACCAGTGGTATAGACTGGTTTTATCCATTAAATGGATATAAAAAATATCCAGGTGGTGCTGAAGTTGTCAAAGGAAACCGAACTATTTTCCAACCGATATATAAAGTCGGTCAAAAATTTTTCGGAATCCCTGGCTCCTTAATTTGGGGATTAATCGCACTTATAACTACTATATTATGGTTATTTACAATATAATATGAAAGGATACAATATGCTATCATTTAAAAAATTAGGATTAGCAGTCCTAACAACCGCTGCAATTGCTAATACATCAAGCACTGTTAAGGCCGATATTATTGATGTATCGATGAAAACAAGTCAAAATACTGTAATTCGTGTGAAAGATGAAATTAATCAATTACCAATTGAAAAAATTTCATTCATACCATCCAAACTTACAGATTATAAACTGCTATTACAAGAAAAACAGAAAAACATCTATAAGAAAATTAGTTCTGTTACCGATATTAACAAAGAATATCAACAGAAAGAATTTGAACGCTTAGCCCAAGAGGCCAAGAAGGCTGAAGAGGCTAAGAAGGCTGAAGAGGCCAAGAAGGCTGAAGAAGCTAAGAAAGCTGAAGAGGCCAAGAAAGCTGAAGAGGCCAAGAAAGCTGAAGAAGCAACCGGTTCAATCCAATATGGTTCTGATGGATTATTGGTTATGGACGGAACGGGTAGAGCTCAAGAAGCTGTCAACCGATTATTAGCCATTCCTGGTCATAGCAATGGTCAAGCATATCATAATAACGGTTTAGATGACCTCATTAATAGTCTAACTACCGCAGAAGCTTTATGGGTCATTCATCGTATTGAAGGTGCAGGTTTTGGGCAAACAGGAGACGGATATGCTGGAATTGACACACCAGCAAGCCATAGAAACTTCATCCAAAACCAAGTTAACAATCGATTTGGTGGAAGTATTCATAACTTGCTAAGACATTGGGGAACTTATAGTTATGGTGGATATTAAAGAAAGGACAAATATGTCAATCACATTACGACCTAGCGATGATTATATGGAACTAGAGTATGGAAATACTCATGAACTTGATAAATTGTTAAATGAGTGTTATCCATATGATGCAGATATCGAGGAGTACCCTGGGCGCATGGTAGACAATTATATTGGATACCATCCAGCTACTCAGTTTATTAAATTACAACATGACACCATTGTTCGTAAATCAGGAAAACGAAATTATCGTTACATTGTTATTTTAGAAAAACAACTTGATGACTGGACAAGTAACCAAATTGTCATACTCACTGATGACGCCAAATTTGTAAAGGCCGTACAAGATGAACTGGAATGAAATCAAACTAGCAAAACGAGAATCACGTCAATATATCTGGCAACATAAATCTATATTTGTATCATCACTATACCGAGTCGTTTCAACTATCGGTATGGTGATTGCACTTGGTGCATTAATGAACTCATTAGATTTTGATGCTCAACATTATGAATATGCAGCCAAAACAACAAATTATCTAGAATATATTGCAACCATTAGTTTTGCACTAATAGGTAGAATGATTGGGGACCAATCCTTAGATAAAAAAATATACCAACAGAAAATAATACCCATATGGCATTATTTTTATCGATATGCACGAACAGGACTATATGTAACAGTAGCATTTATAGGTATTGTTATTACAGTATCGCTAAACGCTCCCGACATCATTGGATATTTATGGTTAATCTTATTAATCACAACCTATATAGGTTCGAGAATGAGCACACTAGGTATTACAGATAATTATTTATCCACATTAGATACCCGCAAAGCCATACAGAACACACGCCCAAAAAACATGCGAGAGTGGAAAGAAATTATCCTATTTCATCTTCATTTCCTTTTTCATGACCTCATAAACATTGCCACATTTGGTTTGTATGGTATATGGTTAATTCCCTATAAACGAACAACAGAGCAAATACTATATACAAAGAAGCGTAGTGCATAACTACCTTCTTTTTATATAATTTGGTATAATAAAAGAGAAAGGAGAACGATATGAAATGAATAGTATTATCAGGTGTGGCAGGTGTTGGTAAATCAACATATATAAAAGAACATTATCCATCTGCAACAATTATATCATCAGACCAAATTGCACAAGAAATAGGAACCGCTGAAGATGGAATTGTAGTGCAAAATAATTCACCGGTCTTTACAGAGATGTATGAACGTGTAAAAAAGGAAATAAAGGATAAAAAAGAAACAATAGTTGTCGATGCTACAATGTTAACACGAAAACGTCGCAGTGTATTGTTAAATCAAGTTCGCCCAGATAAAACAGGTTATGAGGTTGAAGTTGTACAGCTTCATCAGCCACTGGATATATTATATGAACGCAATAAAAATAGACCCGAAAATCAATATGTTGGTGAGAAAAACATAAGAACCATGTACTTATCCATCCAGCCACCGAAAGTCGGACTAGATTGTGATAAATATACAATCATTTCACCACCATTATCAGCCTATAAAAATGAAATTGAAAAAGGTATTGATGAACCCCATCGGTCTACATATCACTTGGAAACACTTCGTGAACATATACAAATGACAGTCGATACAAGCACAGAACAATATGGTGCATCATCAGACATAACGACAATAGCCAAATATCATGACTTGGGCAAATCGATTTCCAGAGAACCAATGAATAAGGGTAAATTAGTTACTCGTCTTGGGTATAAATTATTTGGTGGATTAGATTCATATTTGAAACACCAAAACGTCTCCGCGATGTATTATAATATCGATAAAGGAAAACGTGCAGATATTGATATAACAGATGCAATTCTACATCATATGAATGCTCATAATAGTGAAATACTAGAAAATAATAAAGGTATAAAAAGAGAACAATGTTCACCACGCGCAATCGAAATGATGTATGCATTTCGCGAAATAGACTCAATATCTAAAATAACCGATGAATCAATCAATAATCTCTTTGCCCTTTGTGACAAAATTGATAAGCAAACAAAAGAATATCTAGTAAGTGACCAAGAAACTGACAATTTACTAATCAAGTATCTAGCAAATGATAATGTACGAGTTACTATAAATATAGATAATCCGGAAAACCCATTATTCACGTTCAAATATATCCACTCAGGTGTTGATTTTTCTGACCCAATAGTTCGTAATGCACGTGGTATCACTCTGAACAAAAACGGAGAAATTATCACAATAGGTTTCGAAAAATTCTTCAATTATAAACAATTAGAATATAATGAAGACAAAAGGGATAACGAATCAACACTACCAACTCATAACTATACAGAGGAGTTTAAAGAGAAATACACCCGCTTAGACCCTATGAGAATGTATAAAGTATATGAGAAAAGAGATGGGACATTTATTTCATTAGGAATGGACGGAGATGATTTTGTAGCGTCTACTTCATCACACACTGGAACACAATTTTCCAAAGATGCCATTGATTATTTCAATAATCATCCAAAATCGAAAGAAATAAAAGAATATTTAAAAAATAATAATCTATGTTTATTTTTTGAATATACATCACCAACAAATCAAATTGTCATACCATATGATAAAGACGAATACACTCTAATAGGTGCGCGTAAAAAAGATTTTAACGATACACGAATCATATACCTGTCAGATGAAGAGGTTAAACAATTAAGTCTAAAAGCACTACAACCTCAGTATATGAAGTTATCGGAGATAATGGACTATCAAAAAAATAATCAGACTACAGAAGGATATGTTGTACAAAACGAATATGGTAAATTGATAAAACTAAAAACAGACTATTGGTTTAATCAACATACAGAATTTGCTAGTTTGTTCTTTGGTGAACCATTTACAGAACGTAAAATAGATATCATATTAGATGCTATACATAATGATACTATTGATGATTATCTTGCATATGAAAACCAACGATTTTCATCGGATAAATATGTAAATGAATTCAAATATAAATGGGATGAAAAATTAGAAAAATATAAAGAAGAGATATCTCATTTACAAAACATACCACGCCATGAAATTTCCGAATTAGACATCGATAAAACATTGAAATCATTAATCTATAGAGATAGAAATGGTCAATCAGTTGATACAATAACGGAAAATATCACATTGAGTAAACAAATAGCCAAAGATATCATTGATGAAATAATGCCCAAAGAGGAATTAATTACTAGTGAAGAAATAGATAAAATATTAGAACAATTCACTATAGATGATATTATACAGCAATAAGACGGTCATTACCGTCTTTTAATATACATTAAGGAGAACATATTATGTTGAAATCCATGATTATACAAGGGAAAGGGAATCCCACACCATCACACACCATGACATTTGAAATGACTGATGGACAATTAAAAGTAATTGAATTTGATTCTGTTATTATTACCCGAAAAGATGATATTGTTCAATTAAGATACACACTAAAACAGCCAGTAGATTTCAAACCATGGCGGATTGCCAGTTTACTGAACGACCCTAAAGGTCTTCATACCTACACTGATATCAAATTTATCACTGACAGATTTTTTGTAGTATTTGCCGATAACATGATACAAGAGGCTCAGAATCGTTTGACCGCCACAAATAATGCTTGAAATAGCATAAGAAATGTGATATAATATAGATATCAAACTATAGTAAAGGATATCGCATGACAACTTATCACGTGGGTGGATTTAACCCAATTCATTATTGTAAAACTCTAAAAGATGCACTTGATAAAGCTAAAGCCGATGACATTGTAGAAATACATAAAAACATCAATGAGGCCGTCACAATCACAAAACCTATACAAATCAAAGGTAATGGACATACGTGGCGGGTTCCTCAAGGAAAGCTCGGAATAAAAGTAACAGCTAAAATATTGATATCAGATGTAAATTTCGAAGTAGAATCCCGAGCAAATGCACTTTCCATTGAGAAAGATAGTAGATTAACTAATATAACCATAAAATTGATTGGTCCATTAGTTGAAATTTACCCAAGCATACTAATAAATGGTGGAACCAAGCATGTCTTAAAAGATTGTATAATCACAAAATTATACACGGCTGAAAATACAGAGATAGAAGTATTGAATTGTTATTTCTATTCTTACTATGGGAATAACATTGAAACAACTAATCGAGATGAAACATCCTTAGTAAAAGGATATGCATATATCAAAGACAGTTATATATCAAGTTCAACATTCTATGATGTGGATATTCATAATTCCACAATCGGAAAATATGTACAAATTGAAAGTGCTGATTTGAGCCGATTATTGTTTTCAACGGAATTACCTGATAAACTGAAGACATACGTCTTGACACCGAAACGCTTACGTAAAGAACCAGAACACGGGCCATTATCAGAGAAGACAGAGAACGATTATCATATATACGCCACTGGAGATATTGCAGTTGAGCAATATACAGTAGCCACACCAGCACAAAAAACAACTGGTTTTTATTTCAATGGAGCAAATGTTAAGATAAACAACACGAATAACAATTCAAATGATATAACAAATTACGCAATACGCTCAAATATATCATTCACAAAAACAAACGATAAGAATTTTTGGAGCTTGGATGATACGAAGATACAATTGATACAGTCAGATGTCAATTCCAATTCATCATATGAGACTGCAATGAGTCAATTGAATAAGTTAGTTGGTTTAACAAATGTCAAAAACCAATTGCGTTCATTAATCAATTCGATACAATTAGGCCAAGCAAAAGGGTTCTCAAATCATATGATATTTGCTGGTGAACCAGGAACAGGTAAAACTACCGTTGCCAAAATTGTAGCACAAGCATTATTTGAGGTCGGTGCAATACCTGAGAACAAATGTACGTTCGCCACGGTTGACACATTAATCAAAGGTTATGTAGGTCAAACTGCCGAACATGTACGTGAAGTCCTAGATTCAGCTTTAGGTGGAGTACTTTTCATTGATGAAGCCTATCAACTAACCGTCAAAAAAGGTGCAAATACATTCAATGATGAAGCATTAACAGTTATCTTACGCTACATGGAAGACCACAGAGATAATCTAGTAGTAATCGCGGCAGGATATACAGCAGAAATGAGAGAGTTTTTAGCATCTAACGTCGGGTTCTCACGGCGATTCCAGTGGATAGAGTTTGATGATTACACACCGAAAGAAATGGCTCAAATATTTGAATTAATGCGTGAGTCAAATGATGACCAATATGCACCAGAAGTTAACCCCGCTAATATCGAAAAATTATTTGCTAAGGTTGTTGCTTTCAATTTACAACATCCGGATGTTAATGGACGTGTAACAAATGGTGGTAATGGAGGTCTTGTTCGAAACATATATCAACACATTACACAAGCTAAAAATGATAGATATATGATGCACGGTGGAGACCTGACAATACACAATATTGACATAACTAAAGGATTCGAAAAAGAAATACGACAATCAGCTGCCAAATTCGGAATCGGTCCTAAAACAGAATAGTATCACAGAAAGGAAACTGACTCAATATTTATATTGAGTCAGAAAAACTATGAAAGAGTTAATAAAACAAAGAATATTAGATGCTCTATCATGGTCACCAAAAGTTCTTGATGACTTAATTTTTGCGCGACCAGATACAGCATTGCACGACCCGTTTCTATATACAAATATGGACAAACTCATCACAGAGTTGCATAATTTCAAAATAGAACAAGATAAGAACCCCGAAAAGTTATTAATTGTCGACACCGACTATGACACCGACGGGATTATGTCTGCAGCCGTATTAACTGCTGCACTAGCATGTTTTGGGATTAATCACCGTGTATATATACCAAGTATGGAGGATGGTTACGGTTTGAACGTAAAGCCGTCAACGATATGCTCCAAACATACAATAACGTATCAATTATCCTTACCGCAGATAATGGTACAAATGCCTATGAGGGGATAGATTATGCTAATTCAGTAGGTATTCCGGTATTAGTAACAGACCATCACATTGGTTCATCAAAACCTGCCAATGCCAAAGTCATCGTAAATCCAAATGTACCAACGGACTTTTATCCATATAAAGGGAATGCGGGTGCAACAGTAGCATGGAAAACCATGATGGCATATGCAAAAAAATATGCACCTCAGCAAGAAAAAAACATTTATCGTTTGATTGTATTTGCCGGAATTGCAAATGTAGCAGATGTAATGCCGATTACCGATGAAAATCATTTCATGGTAAGAGAGGCCATTCATATTTTAAACGATATACAAAACAATAAGCCATTCCCAAAAACAAATATCCAAGTATATGATAATACCTTACAAGGTTTATATGATTTAATTCATAACATGCAAATGTTACGTGACCAAGAACGTCAAGCGAATGGTAAGAAAGCATCGCCACTTCCAAGAGATGAACAATTAATTGGATGGTATATTTCACCGTTGTTAAACGCTCCACGACGAGTCGTAGGTACACCAACATCAGCATTTAAAGGATTATTACACCCAGATGCATCAGTACGACAGGAACAAGTACGACAAATGATGCAACAGAACAAACGAAATCAGAGTTGCGAGATGCGGCCATTGCATCTGTAGACCCAAATACACTTGGTGAGCACTCAAATGTCATTCAAATAGATGCACCTCATGGTATTGCTGGACTAGTTGCGGGGCAATTTGTAGGTAATACAAATAAAGCTACCATAGTCTTTGCATGTGGTAAAAACATCACAAATGATATGATAATTTCTGGAAGTGCGCGTTCAACAGAGTTAGCACCATTACCCGCAATCATTGCAGACATAGAAAAAGAACACCCGGGTATTGTTGTTGGGGGTGGGGGACACGCCCAAGCAGCCGGATATGCTATTAGATATGGAGACTTGGAGAAATTCAGAAAAGCGTTTGATATTTCAACAAGACGTATAATCGCTCGAGTGCTCGAAGAATTAGAATCACAAGTTGTAGAAGTACAGCCACAAAACAGAATGGTACTTGCTTTTCATGATGGTATCTCAGGTATTGATGGTTTACACTACAATATCTCACGAGATGCGGAGTTATCCAAACACGTAATGGAAGTACTTGACTTCTTTGATGAAATCAAACCATTCGGAAAAGGTTTTGAAGCAGAAACACAATTTACATTCATGCTCGACCCGATAGAGATACAGAAACATAATTACAACCCTGATTTCTGGAAAACATTTAAAGCAGAAATTGCAGGTGTAGAAGTCTTAACTTTCGATATTGAATTAGCACAAATGCTAAAAACACGAATATCAGAAGGGAATGATGGAATTATCGTATGTAAATGTGAACTCAAACGAAATGAATTTATGGGAAGGGTAAAACCTCAAATGGTTTTATCTTTACCATAAGAAAGGAATAATATAATGGACAAAAATGAAGAACAAATCTTAGTAATGAAACGGTCAGATTTAAACCCCGAATTTCAAGGGTTCTTAGACGTAGACAAATTCCCTTTCAATCCTGATATGGAAAAAATATACGTGAAACGTCGAGGTGACATGGAAGAAGACCCCACCTATAAACAATTAATATCGTATGCCGTTGTAAAAAATCAAAAAGATGAAATTTTGGTATATACTCGTTTAACAGGTGGTGGTGAAACCCGATTACACGGACAATCTTCTATTGGTGTTGGTGGTCACATGAATCCCGATGAAGATTTAGCAGGAACAGACTTATTATTAAATAATACACTGCGCGAAATAGAGGAAGAAATCGGAATCAAACCAAATCAAATCAAAGATTTAAAACTCATTGGTTTTGTAAATGATGATACAAACCCTGTAGGATTAGTCCACTTTGGATTAGTATATCAAATAGTTGTGGATGAATCAGATGTATGTGTACAAGAAACAGATACATTATCAGTTCAATTTGTTCAACCGACTGCACTATCATCATATAACCTTGAAACATGGTCAAAATTTATAGGTGAATCATATGGCTACTAAATTTATCGACCATTTGATGAAATATAGACGAACAATCGGTGTCATACTTGTACTAGTAGGTCTAGGTTTTCTCGCGATTAGACCATATCAACAGCACATGATGAAAAGCTTAGATAATGAAGTGAAAACGGAATTGAAAAGTCTGACACCTGAATCTGTCAAAGAAGCTGATGAAAACACGGACGCAAGTTATGATTACTCCGCTGTATCTGCAGTATCACTTGATTCAATACTTGCAGCAAAGAATTCAGAGGCTAAAGTACCCATGATTGGTGAGATTGCTATCCCAGAAATTGGACTAAATTTACCAATCGTAAAAGGTGTTACAAATGAAAATCTATTATATGGTGCGGCAACTATGAAACCAAACCAAAAAATGGGCATAGGCAACTATAGTCTAGCCAGTCATTACTCCGACGCATATGATGAGACACTTTTATTTGCCCCTTTAATCCGGTCTCAAGCAGGTATGAAAATCTATATCACAGACATGGAAAAAATATATACCTATACGATAACAAGTGTAACATTAGTAGACCCATCAGCAGTTGAAGTGTTGGATGAAACGGGTGAGAATATCATTACATTAGTTACTTGTAATGATTTGTCAGCTACAATGCGTAGAATTGTAAGAGGAAAACTGACAAATATTACGACCGTGAATAACGCATCTGAAGATGTTAAAAATGCATTTCAAGCAGAATTCAAAACATATTAAAAACCACTCATCAAGTGGTTTTTAATTATGATTTATTTTTCCGCAATATTGTGAATCATGTCATAGAAATCCTTTGACAAATCAGACACAGACTGCATAAATGCCTGAATTTCTTCAGTAGACAAATCACCTTGAGTCAATTTTTCGTTAGCTGTTTTTAACACTTCAGGCTCAACGGTATAAATAGTTGGCGATTTAGATACTTCATCCACTACAGGTGTAGTCATTGGTGGTATAATATCAATACCCTGAGGTTCTATTTGACCAATAGCATGACCACTTCGAGAATCCGTTGGAACTGGCTCAGATTGAACAGGTTCGTCAGGAGTGATTTCTAATTCAGGAGAAGTCGATTGAACAGGATTATTAGATGGTTCATGTTGTCTAGATTGGTCTTGAATTTGTCGTTTCATCGCTTCACGTTCCAACAGGCCATCATTATATTCTTCACGCCAAGATTCACGATTAGCGCGAGTCCCATCTAATCTATATGGGTTGGGCGCTTCAGCTTGGTCAAGTGGGAATAACTCAGTAGCTGTACCAAATGTCAAACCGAAATCTTCTCGTGTTATTTCATTACGAGAAAGTGCAATTAGCGCATCGTCTAAACCTTTTTGGTCAGGATTCCATGACATAACACGTGTATCGGCCACATCACCCAAAACTTCAACCGCCGTATGTATTCCTGTAGCTACTGATTTATTATATCTACCATCAGCGTCCATGGCGACAACCATATTTTTAACATCATAACGGTCAGTAATCTCAAGAACAGACTCTAAGAAGGCCTTAGCAACACCCGGAACCTGAGCCACAATCAATCCTTGACCCTCTCCCGCAATCACTTGGTTGATATCCGCTAAATCTTTGTGTTTCAAATGACTAGCAACAATATGACCTTTTAATGCACCTTCCACGACCAATACAGTATATCCATTTTCCAGATTTGTTGGTTCGCTAACTGGAATAAAACCAGCCACACTAGGTGAAACAATTTTAGGTACATCTAAACCATCACGTTTCGAACCAACCATATCACCTTGAGCGGGCCAATTGTATTTAGATTTAGGTAGAACTTGAAGTTTGTTAATCATTGGATGGATATCATAATCGCGTTCTTTTAATTTAGCGACAATATCCTCTTTGATAGTAGCTTCAAATTGACCTTTAGCATCTTCAAATACAACCTTTTTGTCATCGGCATAAGTAGCTTTCAAATTAGAAGGAGACCCATCAGAGAATTTGAATTTATAAACACGAGAGTTTTTATCGCAAATTTCTGAATTCTGAATGCTAATACCATCCGCGGCAATGGCTTTAATTGTCAAGTTATATGCACTGACATCAGCACCAACTTGGAATTTAGCCATGTCACCATTTTTATTACGCATTGGGATAACATATCCACTACCCATCATAGCTAAAGATAATGCACCACCAGATACAAGTTTATCTTTGTAGTAGAAATTATCTTCCGTGACACGCGCATTGACACCAGGCATACCAATCATATCATAATTTAAAAGATTGGGATTTAATGTTTGATTACCGCGAATACTAAAGAACCCAATGGCATGAACTTCACGTTCGGTCAAACCACGACTAGGTGCTGTAAGAACTGCCAAATGATTTGTGCCATAAGAACCACTATTGAGCAAATTGATTTGCTTCAATCTATCCCAAACTTGAGCTTGTTGGTGTTGCCATTCTTCCTTACTTTCAAACTTGAATAACGCTCCATTACCGTTTCGTTGGATGGCATATATTTCGAACCTTCGCCATGTTTCAAGTTAAGTTGATAAATTTGATTATCAAATCTAGTTACAACAGGAACACGATGATTAGTACCAAGTTTACTGATTTCATTGGTAACTAAGTCAAGAGTTTTTAAATTTTTAGAATTCTTATCGTAACTCACAACAATATAATCAAAATCGCTATTTTGTACAATGCGATTAACATCATCTTTGATTTGCGTCCATCGTTGACGTACATCAACATTAAACAAATTTGTATCACTTTGATGTGTGTTAGATGAAGACAATGTTAAAATTAAAGGGTTTTTATAATCCATAATACACCTTCCTTTATCGTTCTACATTCATTATACCATAAATTAATAAATTATGGAACGAACCCAAAAAAACCTTGATTAAACAATCGAAATGTGATATACTATAGATATAAACCAAGAAAGGAAAAACTATGCAAAAAGCATCAAAAATAAAATGGGTATTAATTGTGCTTGTTGATAAACTAAATATTCTCATCAACACGCATATACTTAAACTTATCACCCCACTTCTATTTGCGTTCTATACGAGTTTTGTTATAAATGTAACTCCGAAGTTAGACGCAACATCAATCGTTGGGATTCATATAATGTTAGCCACTTTAATATATGTCTTGAAGTGTGTCAAAGACTTATATCCTCTCATTTAACACATCAGCATCCATAAGAACCATATTCAGCAATTTATGGTATAACACAATTCAAATATTCAGTTTGTTGCTGATTTTCAGTTTACCAACCAACGATATAACACAATTAATACAATATAGTCCCGCCATTAGCGGAGTAATCCTAGTATTATTCATTTGTCATAAATTGATAAAGAACTTATGGGAAGATTATATGTATACATCAATCATCAAAGATGTTGATATGTTATCCATTGATACGAATGATTTAGACAAACTGAAACAAGAATTGATTCATGACGACAAACAAGACCTGTTCAAAATTACAAGTATTAGCGACTTTGTAACCCAAACAGAATCAAACACAATAAAAAAAGTACGAGATATTGATATCTCATTTATCTTACCATATCAATTATCATGGTATTTCGTATCTGTACAAGCATCAACCGACCAATATGTGAACGCATTAGGTCCTGCTATAGAGGCTACATTATCATCACAAGTAAATGATACGAATACAAACGACTCATACGTGGCGCAAATTGAAGATGAATTGAATCAAAAACAAAAAGAAGAGAATGATAAAATCAATCAAAAAGATGACAAATTATCAATTCAAGAATTGGTCGATAAACGCATTAAAGAAGTTGTTTATGACAGACAAAAAAATACACCACCAAATGATGAAATCGAACACGAAGATAATATCATTGAAACATTGAAAAAGGACATAAGTGATGACATGGGTGCAGATGAACCAGAAAATACAACCGAAACAAATGTATCCAAAAAACAAAATAAGCAAAAGAACAAACGTAAACGTCGTAAAAAACGTAAGAAATAAATGCTCATCATCAATACGATGAGCATTCTTTCTTATCCGAAATATACGAAAGGAAAAAAACATGCGTCATAAAATATTGAAAGTCATTAAAGGCACAACCAAATGGTCATTAATAGTGGGAGCATTATGTGCTATGATTGTAACGACAAGTATTTTGTTATTTGTGAATATTAAATTGCAATCGTTACCACCAATAGATGCTGTATACTTAAATACATATGGGCCAACAAAAATACTAGATAAAGACAATAATGTTATTTATGAAGACACACAAAGAATTGTACAAAACATAACATACGACGAACTCCCTGAGTTATACTCGAAAGGTATAGTGGCGGTCGAAGACCACGATTTTTGGGAGAGTCGTGGATATAGTATCAAAGGATTATTGACTGCAACCTTAGGTAAACGTGGCGGGTCAACAATTGAACAACAATTAATTAAGAATACATACTATAATGGTGGTCAAGGTATTGATAAATATACTCGCAAAATTCATGAAGTCTTTTTAGCAATGCAAATGAATGAGAATATAGAAAAGAAAGATATTCTAACCTATTATGTCAATAAATTAGAACTTGGTGAGAATACTGTCGGTATTAAATCGGCTATGAAAGTTTACTTTAACAAAACACCAGACCAATATTCAGACAAAACACCTGAAAACATTGCTCAATTAGCCTATTTGACAGGTTTGGGGCAAGCCCCTACAACTTATGATTTATATCTCAGTGACGATGGGTTAGAGCGCAAAGATATTATATTATCAATTTGGCAACAGAGTGGATTAATTACAGAAGAAGAGTATAAAGGAGCTAAAACGTTTGATTTAAAATCTACCTTAGCCGAACGTTTCCATGCATCCGAACAACAATGGGAAATAAACAAACGATACAAAACATACACAGACCAAGTTCTTGAAGAAGTGAAAGAATTAGGTTATGACACAAAAAATGCGTCACTAACGATTCATACATTCTTAGACCAAGACTTGTATAAGAAAATAGAAGACACCGTTTACGCGGGTGAATACTTAGATGATAATCAACAAGTGGCCGCCACAGTTATCAACCATGACGGAGTCGTCATTGGTATGGTAGGTGGACGTAGTCGTGAAAGCGAATGGAATAGAGCCGTACAAAACACCCGTTCATCAGGTTCATCTATGAAACCTTTCACAGCATATGGACCACTGTTACAATACTTCGGAAATAACTATAACACGGCATCTAGATTTGACACATCTAATTATGTATACCCCGGAACAAATTATGTAATGCGAAATTATGCGGGTGCAACATATGGAATGCTTGATATGCAACAATCGTTACGTTGGTCATTAAACACACCTGTTGCTCGTATAGACGATGAAATTCTTGGTTCAACCCGTATGAAAACATTCCTACACGGTCTCGGATTAGACGTAAAAGATGAATATTCTGCAAATGACGGAATTGGGTTAAATATTTCCACTTTACAAGCCGCTGCAGCCTATAACGCGCTTGATAATGGTGGTATTTACACCCGACCACGATTTATCAAGTCTATAGACTTTGTAGATGAAACATCCAAAGAAATTGACGCACGGAGACATAGAGCAATGAATGAATCAGTGGCCTATGTATTAACACAAATGTTACGTGGTGTACCACAACCCATATCAATGGGTTCAGCCCCAGCAGCAATGATACCTCAATATGAAGGATATGCTGGTAAAACCGGTTCTGTAGCATTCGCCGATGGTCAAAATAATAACTATGCATATGGACCTGGTGGCTCTGATATTTGGTATGACTCAATCACTAGGGACGGATATTCCGTGTCTATTTGGATGGGATATGATAACCCCAATGACGACCCACAAATACCTGACCATTTCAAAAGCTATCAAGTTATTAACAAAAACTTACAGTTGATGTTAAATGCTGATAGAAGTTCAATACCAAATTGGGACAGACCCGATACCGTTAAATCAGTGGGTGGCTCAGGATTACGAGAATTCTTAGCAGTTACAGACGCCGGGGATGTTGAACAATCATATACACCATCGCTGACACAATTGCCAGACATACCAGCTATACAAAAAGTAAAACCAAAAACAGAAGTAAACAAAGAATGGAATAAAAATATGACAGAACGAGATAAAAAGTCATATGAATTGTATAAAAACCATCCCGAGTATTTTGATAATCTAGATATCTTAAATGATAGCACATATAAAACAATACAAGGAAAGGTGGAATGATATGAATAATATCGAAAACTTATCACGCATCAACCAAAGAAAGAAAACGAGAGCAAAACGTTTTCTTTCTACATATACATTCATTATTACCTTATTCGTAATCGCTGGTATTGCGATGACTGTATCATTAGTCTATTTATATACTTCCACAAAAAGCTGGCACAATTCCAATGCGGACACAAATTTTGCAACATTAGCACCTGAGTATGTATCAAACTACCCCAATGCTACACAAAAAGAAGCACAGGCGTTATCTAAAGAAGTTGGTGAGTTATTAACCAAAATTGAGACAGATAATGCATTACCTGACTCAGAAGAAACCCTTTCAAAAGTGAAAAAATATATCGAAGACAACTCCATAGAATCTGGTCATTTATATGATGAATGGAACAGACTCAAAACATATACGACATCATATAAAATATTAAACGATTATAAGAACAAACTAGACATCGACACATTCAAAGAGAATTATACTGAAATAAGTAAAATGATAATCACATCAAATCGTGAACATGATAAACAATTGATGACGAAACTTGGAGAAATAGTTGATTATTATACTGGATTATCAGATGTCATAACAAAAGTGTTACCAACTTATGGTGAAGTGCACGGTACCACCTATTTAGTAAATCCTGATATTAGTGATGTCACAGACCTAACTAATGCATTAAAACCTTATAATGAGACTCAGATTGTTAAAGACTTTATTGCACAATTGACAAATGCAAATGTAACAATAAATGAAAATTATTATAATTACACAGCTAAAGCGAATTATGATAAATTCAAAGACCTTGTAAGTAATGTTACCGGACTATATGTCCAAGCATCCACCCTAAAAACTGTCAAAGATGCAACCAATAATGGTTGGAAAATACCAGGGAATCACAAACATGATGATAAAATACTAACAATATGGTATAATGGAAGAGAGGTAAGTTCTACAGATTGGATAAAACTAAACGCACCAATTCGGTTTGATGTGGAAACAAAAGTTGAATTACCACAAACAAGTGAAACAACACAAACAACCCAAACAACTGAAAATGTGCGTTTACCACAGCAATCAACAGAACCACAAACCAACACGGTTGAAATACCATCATCAACTCAACCAACACAAAGTACACGTACACAATTACCATAAAGGAAGGTAACCTTATGAAATATATACTTATATTACTCGCCATATTATCCATAATCGGCATAATAAAAGGTGTCATCAAAAAATTCGTGGGTGGATTTATTACACTTGCCATCTTATCACTATGCTTTATTAGTTGGAAATATAATGCCCAGACGCCGACCCAGTTCATTGATGGGGTTAAAACTTTTGTTTCAGAGGTGACTCCCAAAAGAAGCGATAGCCAATATAATCAATCAGATACAAGAACCACTGAATTGGTTCAAGGAAACGATACAGACACTAGTGGAAACACTGACGAAAATACCAAATATCCTTCAACATTAACAGGAAATGAAAAATCATCCACTGACCAAGGTGCTGTTGAATATGGAGCAACCTTTATCATGGGAAATCTGGACAACTTAAAGCGTGCAACATATGCCCACATTCGCGTACAGGATAGTCAAGAACCGGGTTCTAACGGAATTAAGAGACCTCAGAGAATCACAACAAATCCTGCAGGATGGTCAAATCATGACAAAACAAATGACAGAACCCATTTAGTAGGCTTTCAATTTTCAGGCATAAATTCAGACCCTCGTAATTTAGTAACAGCAACAGCTTATTTAAATAGAGGTGTAGAAAAATCAGGTTCTGATGATACAAACCCTGATGGTATGTTGTTTTATGAACAACAGTTAGACAAATGGTTGAGCCAAAATAAAAACGCATGGCTAGATTTATATGTCCAGCCAAACTATGAAGGCGATTCACTTGTGCCAACAAGTATAACAATGCGATGGGTTGGTGTGGACGCATCAGGGAACCTGATTCCAATTGAAACTGGGGGTCATGCAACATCAGATGGTGAATATAGAATCGTAACACTCTTAAACAAAAAAGCATAAACAAACCTTTTTGGTTGGTTTTTTTTTTGTCATTTGGCCTACGCCAAATGACAACGAATGGGTCTTCGCCCCAACTCAGTTTATTGCTGGTTACAGCAATAAACTGCTTTTGTAAGCAAGCTTACAAAAGACCCAAATCTCTTATGAAACTGTCCTTCGTATTTTATATACAGAAAGGATGATACAATGGCAACATTTGCTCAAATTTTAACAGAGACATATGATAAAACAACTATCACTGATACAATTCAGTTGAGTTTAATCAATGAACAAAAAGAAAAACAAGAACAAACTGAAAAATAATATGAACCTAATTAAAACCACAAGGAGGTTTATAAAACCACAAGGAGGTTTATATGGACTTAATCTCACAAATTATTGCACGAAAGCAACAAAAACCTATTAACTTACTATCACTCTTAGATGATATGTTAAAAGACATCATCATCTATGACAAGCTTAAAGCGAAGGCACAGTTTCAGGAATTGACTCATCCAGTCATCCAAAAAAAATGTCCAACATTAGTCAAAATCTTGGACACTGGGAGCATTGAAAGAGCTCTATATCAGGAACTAGCCCCATTACTAACAACATTTAACAATTATAATTGGCACAATCTAATCCCAACTGAAAACAAACAAGATAAAATAGAACAAATCTTGAATAAATCCTTTGGTATCGAATTTTGTGTCTATGATATGACCAACTTACAATCCGAACCAGATGAATGGGTAGCTATCAGTCACACCGCAGAAGATTCGGAAAAATTATTTATTTTTGTAGAGGAAAAAACAAAATTAATTGTTTATAGTGCCCAGTTAACTGCAGATGGTTATATGAGACAAGAAATCAAGCCAATCACAGTAAAAATTGATAATGACTATATATCATTACAAAGTTTTTCACAACTTGGAAATAATGATTATGTATTTGCATCAATCAATTCACAACCCGTACGAATTCGAGACAATCAATTACACGTAGGTCAAATGAAATTAGATTTGCCTGAAGGTTGGTTGCAAGTATTACAAATGGATGCTACAAGTAATGATATTGAAACAGACATCGCTACATATTTATTACAGAAATATCAAGAAGGAACAAGATGAAATTATTAAACGAATTACCACAAGATTTGTTCCACAACATACATCAACAAGCATTAGCCAGCATGTCAAAAGCATGCACTGTCAGCATACACAGTTGGTATCCACACTGTCAGGATGAATATAAACGGAACAATAAAAGAAACTATTATTCCCGCACTTTCCGTTAGTATACCGAAAATAACCAAAAAGGGTGTACAATCATCAAACATTGATTATCGAATGCACACTAACGGACAGCCATTACCTTTTGCACATATATACGCAGGTAGTGGACATCTTTGCCTTGGAAACATACCAGTTCCGCCATATATTTCACCCTATAATTTGATGGCTCCACTTGAAATTCTATTTTTATACAATGATAGAAATAGCAGTCATGGGGGTGCACGTATCACCTTAACACCTGAACAAGAACGACAACTGGATATCTATTGTAATGAAAACAACTTGCAGAAAATAGCAGGTAGCTATGTTGAAGATGATGTCATCTGGGACTTATGTGCCCAGTTGTTAGAACAAAATAACAAAGAAATTGCATATGAAAAAGCAGAAAAACTATTTGAGATAGTATTTGAATAAGGAGAACAAATGGTAAGATTAATTAAAACAGATTATATTGATTCATATATGAATACAACATCTCTCCAAAACGGAAATGCTAGTATAGAAATTACCAGAAATGGAAATATCTTAACAGCTGAACTACGTTTCAACATTAATACTCAGCATGAAAACCGAAAGACTTGCACATATAATGTAGAACACGATATGTTCACAAGTGACTATGGGCAAAACATTCAATTATGTCCCGACTTATTTAAACACTTGGATAATGACGAACAAGAAAAAGTACTTCAATATTTAGCCTACAAATATTATAGCACATCATCATGGTCAACAAAAGATTATGATGACGAGAAATTATTAGGAGAATACAAGAAACGATATAACAACCATTATGATGAACTCCCATTGCCAATGAAATATTCATATTGGAAGATATTGAAAGATGAAGGTGTGATACCATATACTCACGAACACTTTGCGTCTGTCAATAACATCCGAATCTCTGAAGGTCCATTTGAAGAAGTACTGCAATTACTCAAAGACAAATGGTTAACGGATTTAGTTGATTATCAGCAAACAAATATCATCCATCTAACATCAATTGACTATTTAACTAGCCCATTAAAACCTGCCGGGGACATTCTATTTCACGTACCCGTTGCACACATCAACGATATACTAGATAAAACGGAGGAAATTGAAGATGCAAAAGACTAATTTATCAATGACACCCGTTACAAAAATGCATCAAATCCCAGTTGTCGAAGACAACGGAGTGTATGTTTTTGACAAAGATACAGTTGACAAATTATTCACAGAATTAGATGACGCAGAATATCGTGACTGGGAAGCCATCAAGGACGCATTACTAAACATTCGAATTTCAACAGCAGACTTAGAGGCCTTAGTTGGTGATAACAAGCCGATAATCGAATATGAAGAATGGAAAAGTAAATTCAATGAATATGTTATTAATCAACGATATAGAACAACTGAAGTAGATATCGATGATAGGCAAACAACAAGTCGAAAACGCGAAGTGTTGAACAAAAACAACCCATTTGCCGCAGTATCAATCACGAATCAATCCTTTCTGTATCCGTCTAAAAATGGATATAAAACATTAACATTTACAACAAATAGACACTTTATCAAGAAAGAATTAGATGATGGACTCATTTATGCAACAGTTCCAGGGTTTAAAGTATCACGACACACATCTCGCGACCACATCGAAACGATGATTGCAAGTGATAGCGTATCATCACCATTACCAGAAATTAGTAATGAAAAGAAACTAATCTATATCTAGCTCACAATGTGGGCTAGACCCACAAAGGAGAGAAAAACATGTATATTGACATTCATAATGAAAATGATTTACAAGAATATATTATTGGAGAAACTGGTCTAGATGAAGATTTGATTATCATCGGAAAAGTAGATGCATCAACAACTAGAAACAAACATCATATCATTACAGTTCAAAATGTAAGAGATATTACAGACGACAACTTAATTGGTTTACAAATTCACCGTGACCACTGTAACAGCCGATATGATAATTGTGATTTTATTCAGGGGGACGGCTATTTATCCACTGCACCAAGCGACGACAAAGGATTTGTCTTCGACTTGATGAGAAACGAAGGAATTACAATTGTAGAGGACGCTAAAGCACCACATTATATTAAATTGGCACGTGTCGCAGAAGTATTAACATACTTAATTAGTAAAGCCAATTTATGGAAATATTATTCACAATGATGAAGTTGTTGGAATTGATACAATCTTATTCCAATTACATGACTATGAACACTATATCAACCAAATACTATTCGCTGTTGGTAATTTGACACAATTATCACGCGTCGCTGAGCAGATTTTAGAAAATATTACACACGAAACCGACACAAATGTATATAACCCAACAACCCAAGAAGAACAAGTTTCGTTATTCTTAGAATTTAATAATAAATTGTCTGATGATGTTGTTGAGACCGTAAGTGATGACCTCATCAACACATTAAAAGAAACAGACGTTTATCAAACAACAATGGATAAACTCACAAGCCATGGATTTAAATTGTCACCAACCCAACAATTTAATAGTTTACAACACTTAGGGTTAGTATTACAAAACGAAAATAAAGTAATGTATAATTTATCGGATATGGGTTCCGGTAAAACGTTAATGACTGTTGAAACAATCGTATTAGCACAAGAATTCAACGCGCAAACCATTATCAAACAACTCACAGAACAAAATATCAATTTGGAACGTGTTGAATTGCAATTACCAACTATTAATATTATTGCACCGACACTATCATTGAATTCATCATGGATAAATACCTTTAAATTGTTTTGGGATTTGACACAAGTAGATGAATATCATTATCAATATTCAATGACGGACAATGGTATAACACTCATCGGAAATATTTATTTGTCTGGATTTACTGTTAACAATGGAAAGATTTATGTACCAGAAAAACTACCACACCCACTATCAACCCAAAACTTTTTAATTATTGATGAAATTCATCAATTGATTGCAAGAGAAATAAGAGCAGATAAATTTGTCGAACGACATCCAATTTATACTATAGACATCTACAATGATTATTACACATTTGTATTATCGGGTACTTTAGCTAATTTGACAACAGCTAATTGGTTTAATATGATAAACTTCTTATCATTACCGGACAAAAAGTGGACTGGTGGATATCACACCACAGCCGAATTAGCTAAAAGGTCGGAAACAATGGTATCCGAAAATACTCAAGAATTACGAACATTTGCCGAGACTATTACCTCACTCCAGCGTCGAGAATTCGACCCTAGTTATGTTGGTGAAACCATTGACGTAAAACAGCGAAAATTGACAAATCGTGAATATTTATTCCATTTAATGTATGGGACTAATATTGTTGATTTTACAAATAGACAAAACACTGATTTGTCACACTTGTTAAGAAACAATGTAGATTTAATCATTGAACCACAAATTATGTCAACGCCCAACTTTGAATTATTCTATAAATTGGTATCACCAAGCGTTGTAACGGCTGAATCAATCCAAATCGCAACAGAATTGTTCGGGGAACAAGCTGAGCAACACAAAGCCCAAGTTATCAAGACAAAATCAAGTTTAACAGCTGAAGACTTGAATATTCTAAAAACGTTGCATAAAATTGTATCGGACTCGCATATTTATAAATCACAAAGTTTGGCAACACGCCTAGCAAACGCCATTCTCAACCTAAACGATGGATTATCAAAGACATCAATTTATGATTTATTGAACAGTGCCGCGACTACCAATACTAGTTTCTTAACCTATCTAACCACACTAGATGTGCAGTTACTGGAAAAAATTCAAACATCCGGCCTTATTCAATCACCAAAATTAGAAGACACTGAAAAATTCAAAATTTTAGTAGATTTACTTGATAATCATAAAGAAGATACCTTCCTAATTGTAGTAAACACACCTGACGTTGTTATCAAATTATCGAATGCATTAGGAATAGGGCATCTCACATTAAAAGAAATGAGAGATGAATTGAATTACCAATATGTAATCGATGACTTATATACAAAACAGAACATCGTGATTGTACCACAATACATGATTAAATCATCACTGGATTTGGTTCAAGCAAACCATCTCATTCAATATCAATTGAACTCAGATATTTCTGATATTATCCAAACACAGAACCGTATTAATCGTATTGGTCAAACACGTGAGACACGCGCTACATATATCGCCACTGACGTATTACAAGAAAATATCATTGAATTATTCCTTGAGACATACCGCAATATCAAAGTTGCCCATAAAGGAATTGTTGAGCTGTTTGTTGATATGGAACAACAAATTGATGTTGTATCTGATTACTTGGCAAACGCATTAGATGCTATTGAAGAGGGGCCAATAACACACAACCATGAAACAGTAACAAAAGAAGTAACGGTAATTGTTGATAATGATACATACGTAACAACTATCAACACTGATACCATTACTGCACCAGTTTTGTGGTATATGGATAAACTCATTACGCAATCAGAAACTGGCGAAACCATTGAACTAGGTACCATGCCTATACAACTCAACAAACCAACACTAGTAACACTCAAATAGAAAGGGGACACATGCTACAATTTCCAACAATTGAAAAACCACACATTTTCATTATTGGTGCAGGGGGTACTGGTGGATTTACATTCACCAACCTTGCGCGTTTATTGGCGGGTAGCGACACACCTATCACGCTGTATGACGGCGATTTTGTTGAATCAAAGAATCTCAAACGCCAACAATTTGGATATGAAGACATCACAAAAAACAAAGCATTATCATTAAAAACTTGGGCAAATGATACATTACCAGAAGCGCCACCTATTACCACACATGAAACATATATTATTGACTCTGATGAATTCTTAGCCGATTTATATGTTGAATTAGAAGACGGTGAAACTCCCAATTATTATCTCAGCCGTTGATAATGTTGCAACCCGCAAACTAATCAACAAGGCATTATTCGATTATAATGAAGAGTATATTGCAATTGATTCTGGAAATAACAATCAAGGTGGGCAGGTGGTTATCACATCACATAATCAAGTCATCGAGAAACGCAATCCATTCGACTCAGGTGTACTTGTTTCGCTTGCCAACATGTTCGATGTATATCCACATCTGAACGATATTAATGATGAGAACCCAGGCTTACACACATCATGTGATGAGGTTGTGGAAAGTGAACCACAAGCAATGATGGCAAATTCACGTAACGGTGATATTATAGCAAATATTGTAATGAACCTTATTACTGGAAAACATTTAGCCGGAAACGTTTATGCATCAAATCTAGAAGACTTTACAACCAAAGTCTCTACGGTGACATTATGATACAGATAAATCGTACAGGACTGAAAATAATCTGTATGGTAGCAATGACAATCAACCATATTGGTGTATTTATGAGTCAAAAAACGCAATTGAATACACTAGTGACCTATGGATATAAGTTCATAGGAATGATTGTCTTTCCCATTTTATTATATTTACTCGTTGAAGGCTACAAACACACGTCAAACTATAAACGATATGTCAGTCGTATAGGATTCATTTGTATCCTATCAATTATCCCGTTTCACTTGATGATACCAAACCAAATGAATGTTATGTGGACACTGTTTGTCTGTTTAATTGCTTTAGAGACAATGAAGAAAAATCCCATACTAACATTTATTATTGGCTATATGTGTACTATTTTTAGCGATTGGGGATTATTTGCCATACCATTGTTATATCTCTATATATACACAACACGGGAAATAGCATTTGCTACCTTATTAAGTGTGCAAATACTACCAGCACTACTAACAATGAACGCGTTAGAGACATACGCACCACTCGGTATCATCCTTGCCTCGTACTTGTTAATGTGGTATAATAATAAAGAGATAACAAAACACAAATGGATAAACTATATGTTTTATTGGTACTACCCAGTTCATTTGATTATCATATGGTATATCACATCAAAGATGTGATATTTTTGGGGAAAGATACCTTTCCCCAATTCAAATGGGCTTTGCCCAGATGTCGCACGCGACATCACCCAACTTTCTCATGAATTTGACCCAAATTCAACCATATTATGAAAGGAGAATACAATGTACGTATTAACCGAAGTTTATAACCGCGATATCACATCGTATTCAGTTGCAAATCTTAAAGACGGCGCCATTGATGTTTATCACTTGCTTGAATCAGCGTATGGAAGTCACCCGTTTACTGAAGATTTGACCGAACAATTAGAACGCCTATACTTTGAAAATGAAGTATCATTCGAAATTCAAGGTGAGAACGCAGGTTTCAGTGTATATAAACTAGAAAATTATCAACGTGTTGTTGCTTGGTGTAGCAATGACGGGCTTGACTGGGACGCATCAGTTGAACTTGTCTCACCATATTAATAGGGAGGTAATTGTGGACCTATTTAAATCATTTGTTGAATCCATACCATTAAACATAAAGAAACACAACGATGGTCATTCATTGACAATCAAATCATTGATAATGTGAAACATGCACCATTTAATCATGTGGATTATCTGACATTGTTTGAAACGGTCTTGGACTATTTTCAAGAATGGAATAAATTTGGCAATCTTGAGTCACAAGTATTGATTGTCACAAAAGATGATTATGAGAAATACTATACAGTGTTTCCAATCATTCCGAACAATTCAGAATTCATTATTGTTGTATTGCCGCAAATTAACACGATGGCAAACACAATTGTCGACGAAAATTACTGGCATACCACCGTCAAAGGTGAGCCCGTAATGCGTATACACTCACATCATGTCTTAGACGCCTACCAATCAGCGACAGATTATGCATCGCTCAACTCAGGAACATTAGAAGTTGTTTTGGGAAGAGTAGATACACATCAACCGATGATTGCATATTGGCTATCTAGACACTCAAACCCAAACAGTAAAGATATAACATTTAGAGCATCGCTCTATAAAAACGAAAAGGAGACTTATCATGTCTAAACATTTTAACTTTAACAACGAAGAATACACATTGCCAATTGAAATTCGCGAAGACGGTCACGTAACAATTAATGTTAATGGTTCCGTAATGGAATTCGCATCAGTTCAAGAATTAGCAGAAAACTATGCCATCGCCCGAAACGTTTCACCTGAAAACCTCAAAAACTGGGTACTTGTAGAAGACGGTAATATTTATTCGTTTGTCCTACGTGCAGCAACCGCAGGTGTTGATTTTTTCGCAAATGAAGGCCTTTCATGGTGCAGTACTGATACAGGAACACGTCGATATGACGACGAAGATGAAGACGATGAAGAATACGAATATGGTTATTACGAAGAACAACCATATGACACACTAAGTGCAAACGCCTTAAAAGTTGCCGAACATGTTGCAGAAGTTGGTCATTTTTCAGACATTGAATACACAATCAACAACAATGAACAAGTATATCAATTCATTCTAGGAATCACTGAAGAGCTCGAAAACACTGACGGTGGGTTCGACTTTGCATTTGAAGTAATGCAATTGGTAAATGAATTAAACCACGGTAATATTCCTCAAAATGATGTTGCATCTGCAAATCGTGACTTACAACTTGCCGTATTAGCACGACGTCCATTCTTGCAAATTTCCAAAATCAATATCACAACAAATGACGGGCCAAAACACATTTTACGAGATGTTACAGCGCCATTCCGTCCAACTGAATTGGTTGTAAAAGTGCGTGGAACATATCTTCTCATTGAACGATAATAAAAAGACCAGTTAATCTGGTCTTTTTATAATACAATGGTATCTGATTGTGACAACTCGTCATCTAATCCATCAAATAAATTTGATACATCGGATAATTCATTATCCACACCATCATTGATAATGTTTGTGTTTGTGATACCCATATGGGCACGTGTTGCTTCAAATGGAAACAACAAATGCTTGCTGTTCATCTGATAATTCATCGAATTTAGTATTATTACTAAAGATATTATCATCAGAATGATTAACAATGACTAACGGTGCTTCCAATTCATAAGAATTGGAAGGTTCATTTGGTTCGAACCCCATATGACTAATTGCTTTGCGCATTTCCGCACTTGTCAAAACATTACCATTGATAGGTTCAATAGATGTGAATGCATTTGCAACATCATCAGAAATGATAACATTATCATCAATAGCCGACGATAGAAGATAGTCAAATGCTTCAGTTGGCAACAAATCTACAGCCTCATAGGTTGTAAAAGGAAACTGATTGACAACACCATGAAGTTGTTGAGCAATTTCTTCAACATGCAAATCATGAGATACCTTGTAACGGTCACGAATCGCATCACATAATGCCTCGTGACCCAAAAGGTGTTCAACTGTTTTATGAGTCATAGGCAGCCCCCTTACAGTTCAAGATTCAAGTCCATAGACTGAATAAGAGCATCAATATCAATATTTTGATAAGCATCTTTAGTATCATTCATAGTTGTTTCAACCGTTTCAAGTTGATGTTTCACATCTTGTGCAATATCAACACGTTGTTCAACAGGAACTTCTGCAATGTTAGGTGCCGTAGCAAGACCCCAGGCTTCTTGTAATTTTTGAATTTCAAACAAAAAACGTTCCGCACGCGAATGAAGCTCATCTAAAGTTTCAAGTCGTTGGTTCATTTTAGAATTGTAATCTGTCATTCTGAACTCCTTACATATTTATTTGAGTGTACAATAATACTAACTCATTTATTTCTAACTCTATTATACCATAAAAAAACAACTTTGGGGGCAACGTTAAGAAAGGAGGGTGCGCCATCGATTATCGCATCTTAACAACTGGGTCACAAGGTAATGCAGTCTTAATTGATGATATACTGATTGACGCTGGTTTAACAAAGAAAAAATTAATGACAATGATAGATATTGAAACAATAAATTATGTTTTCATATCGCATAGACATGCTGACCATTTAAACTTGCCACTAGTTCGCTATTTCATCACAACTGGTAAAATGTGTTTTCTACCTCAAGGTGTAGCTGATAAAATCATTGAAGAGGATAAGTTAAACCCATTGGAATATGATAATGTGACTATATTTGATAACACAGAAGAGGAAACATTCATTTGTGGTGAAACTTTAGTTACCGCAGTACCTCAAAAACACTGGGACATTGTGAATTATGCCTATGTTATTGAAAAAGATGACTATCGCATTTATATTCGACCGATTTGGACACATTATCCCCATCACGACTAGGAAAAGGTTTATATCATTTGGAACCTTTTGATATTATCTTCTTAGAAGGTAACTATGATGAGGAATGGTTAAAAGAATATATTGTCACAAGCATTAGTATCTTGGATGATGGTATGGATTTTGACACATTAACATCTGACGAATTAAATGCTTGGGTACGTAACAATTATCACCAATTACCTCGTGATATGTCAGCTGGTCTATTTAGAGCCGTACAAAACATGCGACATTTATCTAAACAAAAAGCACGTTCGTATGTCAAAGACCATTTAAAGACAAATGGTAAATATTATGAAATCCACCGGTCAAGCATGTTTTATGAGCGACCGAATAATTGGGACGAAAATGCTGATTTATTGAACGGAGAATGGTAACCTTCTCCGTTTTAACGGAGAAGAAAGTAACATGACAAAACAAACATTAAATACAACATATCAAATTGCACCCCAGTTATGGGATGCCATTACATCAGAAGTGAATCGACTATTACCATCAATCCAATCAGGTGAAGAATTAACACCTGATGATGTTAAAGAAGTCAGACGATTAGTTGGTCTAGTACAAAATGCATCAAAACAATACAATAAAGCATTAACGGAATCATATCGCAATTACAAATCTATTTTAGAACAAAAATTGATTGAAATTGGATATGGAAAAATTGATGAGTATATCACACAAAAAAGAAAAGAACAACAAACTGAAATTTCTAATCGATTGACAGAAAAAGTAAATCGATTCACTAATTATGTACAATCCCAAATTCAAGAGACTGAACACCTGAAAGAAACACAATTTGTTGGTGCAATTCCTGGTCAACTAATGACATTATTCCCAAACGTGAATTCAGGAGCACAGACAAAAGAAATCAAGAATTGGCAACCAATTGAAGATATCATTCGCGAAATGATTCATTATGCGGATACGCAGATTACACCAATCATCAAACAAATTCCTTCATCTAGCAATATTGCTCAAACATTTGGTAAGTATTTCACCACAGGTGATAGAACACTCATTCACCCTGACAACCTAAAAGCAAATCTTCAGCTTGACCAAGAATGGTTACGCGAAAAAATGATTGCTGAACAATTGACAAGTGAAGAAACATTATTACAAATGATTAGCTCTATCGCAGCTGAAAATACCAACGACTCATTAAGCCAAATTCGACAATTAATTGGCATTTGGGATAGACGACACACGTATAAATAGAAAGGTAAATCATGACAAATTTATTCAATCAATCATTCGAAGAACTATTAGCACAGGCAGGTGTTGAAGCACCCCAAGCTACACAACCAAAAGAGCCAGAAGTACTTGTTGTAGAACCTGCACAGCCAGCACAACCTGCACCAGAGGCAAAAGGTACATCAGATGCAGTACCATCATTCGATGACCTACTTGCTCAAGCAGGAATTGTAAGTTCAGATACTACACCTGAAGTGAAAACAGAACAACCTGAAGAAAAACCAGAAGATATTACAGAACAATATCGAGTTGACACAGACATTTTCGGAGAAAATGATAAACCAACACAAACAGCACCTAACGCTAGTGTCAGCTTTGAAGAGTTAATGGCACAATCATCTGAACCAGTAGCTGAACCAGTAGCTGAGCCCGTAGCTGAGCCAGTAGCTGAGCCAGTAGCCAAGGCTGAACCAGTAGCTGAGCCAGTAGCTGAGCCAGTAGCTGAACCAGCAGCTGAACCAGTAGCTGAACCAGTAGCTGAACCAGTAGCTGAACCAGTAGCTGAACCAGTATCTGAACCAGTATCTGAACCAGTATCTGAACCAGTATCTGAACCAGTAGCTGAACCAGTAGCTGAACCAGTAGATAAGGCTGAACCGGTAGCAGAAGAACCTAAGAAACGACGCACTCGCCGTACGAAGAAAGAGAAACAAGAACAAACCGAAGCACCTGTTGAGGTGCAACCAGGTCAAACAGGCTTGATTGATGAAGATACTGCAAATGCCGTCACAAATGCAGTATATCAGCTCGTACGAACTGCATTTAACAAAGCACTCGTAGAAGTTGCTAATGAAATCGCAAATCGTTAAACACGAACAATAAATAAAAAATTACGATTTTGTCCAGTGTCATAAATTTTGGCATTGGACAAAATTGGATTCAAAATTGGATTTTGGGAAAACGATTACAAATTCAGGATTATCAAGGGTTTTCACGATTTGATATGGAAAAATGAAAATTTCTGAAAAAAATTTTTCAAAGACCTGATTTTAAAAATTTTTTTATTTTATTGACCAAAAAAATAGCATTTTGTTAAAAAAAGTCAGTAATACCAATGGTTCAGTCGTATTCAAAATAATCCAATTTTGAATCCAATTTTGTCCAAAAAGGATAAAAATGAATATTTTGAGTTAAAATAGAGAAAAAACATAAGAATATATGCAAATTATAGCCAACAAGTGAAAAACGAACATTTATCGGTCATTTGTTGAATATATACGGAAAGGAATATTCAATGCAATATAATGAAGAACAACAAGCGTTAATTGACGCGCCTATTGATGAGATAGTTGTTGGTGCATCCGCAGCGGGTTCAGGGAAATCCACGACCCTTGTTGGGAGAGCCAAAAAAATATTAACACAGTACCCATCAGGACAGGTAATGCTAATTTCCTTTACACGAAACGCCGCAGAAGATTTGAGAACAAAACTCAAAGAATCTTTGGATGAAGATTCCATGCGCCGTGTCATCACAGGTACATATCACTCTATTATGAGTCGATTTATACGAGCCAAAGCTGTCGAAGTAGGGCTAAACATGAATTTCTCAATTGTCGATGAAGCATCCACACTCATGCTCTATCGAAAATTAATCGAAGGAAATAACAAATATAATGAGTTGTTCCGAGAATGGATTCTCAAAGAAGAAGATTTTAAAAACGATAAACAACTAGGTAAAACCGAATGTAATCGTATTGCACAAGCATTAAGTCTATTAATTAACAACGCGCACCCCGAAAGTCTAGAAACCGGAGAATTCACAAAAGATGTTTATGCAAGAATGCGATTACAACATTTCGAATTTGCCAAGTTGAATCCAAAACGAGCAAAAGAAGTAGTTGCCGCATTATATGACATCTTCAAACAGTCTATCATACATTCCCGAGAAACAAACGTTATCACCTATGATTTGATTTTATTCATTTCATATCTTATGGGAAAAAATGGTCTATTAGATAGTTATTCAAAAACCATCATTCACACAATTGTTGATGAATTCCAGGACTCAAACTACATGCAAACTGAGTGGGTCAAGATGATTGCAGGAAACCGATTAACATTAATCGGAGATATTGACCAATCAATTTATTCATTTCGTGGGGGACGCCCAGAAATCATGGATAAATATACGCAAGAGCATAAAGTATACAACTTGTCCACCAATTATCGTTCATTCCAAGAAATTCTGGACGTTGGAAATAAAATTATTTCCATCAATACTGAGGGTGCAACAAGTCGAAACCTATGAAATCGGCACGTAAAACAGAGGGACTTAGTGGATTAAAATGGTTCCACTCAACATCGGATAGTAAAGAAGCTGAACACATCATCTCAACGATTAATATCTTACACAACTCTGGTGTACCTTATGAAGAAATGGCTATTTTAATTCGCTCACGAATGGCACTACCAATTTTGAACCAACAATTACAATTAGCAGGAATACCTCTAAATGATACAACAAGATTTGCCGACTTTATGAAATCGGATGTCATGGTTGATATGATGAACTTCTTGAAGATTTTCACAAATCCAAAAGATATCTATGCATTTATGGCAACATTAGATAGACCTAAACGAGGTATCGGGCCGGCTGCATTGCAGAAATTAGAGATGATGGCTAAACAACATGACCAATCACTTGTTGAATTTGTTCTATCCGAAAATATTGACAAACTAACACCAGCATTACGTAAAAAAGTATCGGATTATAAAGATATTTATAACGATTTGATGAAACATAATAAAGATATGACACTACAAGAAGCAGTAGATTTCTTATTACATCGAACGGGCTATCTGTCATGGATTCAAGGGTTGAAGGATAACGAACGCATGATGCGACATGTTGAGATGTTACATCAAGTTGTAGATGATTTTGCCAAAAACTATGCCGAAGAACAAGGTGATAATGAGTGGACACTCTATGATATTGCATCCACATTTACATTTGAAATGTCATCTGCTGTCAAAGAGGAAAATCCTGAAGGTGTCACAATCTCAACAATTCATGGGTCTAAAGGACTTGAATGGTCAGTTGTGTTTGGTGTCGGCGTTGAAGAAGGCGTATTTCCGATGCGCAATATCCCAGACGAATTACAAGACGAACGACGATTAATGTATGTATTAGCTACACGCGCCAAGAATGTGTTACTTTATTATACAACTGATAAGCGTGTTACAGTAAATCGAGATGAATTAAAACCATCTATATTGATGGAAGAGACAGGACTTAAACCTACAATTATTTAGGAGGGGTATTAACCCCTCCATTTTTCCAGTATGAGATATATTGGTCACAATCACAAAATATGATATAATAGAAGAGAATAGAGAATAAAAGGAGGAACGTGACCATGAACAATGAACGATTGATTCGTGCAGTTACTAGCGACACTACAGGTGTCCTCAAACCTGTTTTAGATGCAAGCTACGCACTAGAACCTGTATCCAAATATGACATGCTTGTTATCGCGGAAGACGTTAATAAGAATCTTGGATATACATTATTTGAAGACTTACATTATCCACGACTTGTGCATGATTTCGCATTAGTCACACGCGCTGTACAATTAAATGCAATTGGAGGTAATATTCATGACATCTAATGCACAAATGGACTTAACGAGTAGATTAAAAATTGTCATGCGCCATGCGACAGCAATCCAAGACAGTCTATATGATAATATTGTTCTACCTAAATTAGGTAAAGATGATTATCAAACAGCATACACAGAATATGTAAATGAATTAGGTGGCTTTGATGTGCGAGCATTCCGCAAATGTATTGAAACAATTCGCGAACAGAAAAACAATGACCCTCAGTCATTCGCAAATTGGTCTGAAAAATTCAAATATATTGGCGAATATGTAAATGCTAGAAACAATTTCAATGAGAAAGCTCGAGAGATTAATGAATGTGATGGGACACCATCTGAAAAAGCTGCCATGTGGGACACACTAGACCGTCAACGCACAACGGCACATAATGGAGTTATCTCATTGTTTAATGATATGAATAAGTTTGCAACTCAAAATTCTATTGCAATGCCATATCCAACATTTGAAGCATTTGACAAAGGAAATCCCAATGACCGAGCTCATGTTGCTGACATTTTAATGAGACATGAAACATTACTTGAAACTGTTAATTTGATATTAGCAGATGAAAAAACAGTCGAAAGTGAATCAGAAAAATCACGACAAATGACCTTCAGTGAACAAATGTCGAAAGCAATTGAGATTTATAATTCTCTAGTGAATAATGTCACTTTGACAGTCGAAGATTTGACTACAAAACCAGCCATGGCATTATCCTAGAAATAAAATGGAGGGAAAAATGAAAAAGCCACCATACTTAAAAGCGCAGATAAATCAAGGTGTTGCTGATTTAGAAAAAAGAGTTCACCCACAACCACTACGTGATAAGTATTTTGAACGAATGCAAATTGAAACGTTGTTGTATGGTAAAAAAAATAAAAATCAGCAATTGAACAAAAGACGACAGCATAAATATGAAATCAAGGTAATGACACCAAAAATTGGATTGAAATTGGTCACATCCCCACCACAATCGACAATCGTGAGAGATATCGGGCCAAGAGATTATTATCGCGTCACCTTCAATAAATATGCGTTCACATTTGACAGTCTAGATAAGATGTTATTGTGGTTATATCGTCGTATCCAAACAACACATATATATGATAAGAAATTGGCATCAACACTTGAAGGAATCGTAGACCACATTGAACGATTACATGAGGTGTATCGTTATGATTAAAACGCAATCAAAACTTGAAACAAGAGATGCCAAACCAATGCGTGAATTCTGGGACATTGAATCATATGATAATTTGTTCTGTGTCGGTATTTTAAACGACGAAGATTTCCTAGAAATGTATTATCTTGTCAATAATCAGGAAGACGCTAATAAGGTTTTATCAGCATGTCAAGATTCGGGATATGAGTTCCAATTATACAATCTTGCGAATGACGCATCACGATTAATGTGGCACTTCAAACGTCACATACCATCGATGGGTAGCGATTCAATGTTAGCTAAGTTCTTGAATATCACTGAGGAAGAAGTACTACCAAAAATGCATACATATTATTCCTATAATGGTTTGCATTATGATATTCAGATGATGGCCTTCTTTGAACAAACCGTCATCGGTGGGCGTACACAAACAACACCCGCCAAACTTCGAATGTTCTCAGATAGTATTATCGATGGTAGAGCTCATCGTGTGCCAACATTACCATATGAACAATACGGTAATCAAGTCGATGGAGCATATTTGAATGAAACCATGATAGACCAAGGACGTGTTATGATTGGATTGAAACACTAGTTGGTATGTTGGGTGGAACTATCAAGGAAAGTGAATCAAATAATAGCGGACATTCTAATGATATTTATGATGATATTCTATACAATATCAATGATATCTCAGAATTCCGAGATGTGGTATATACAGGAACAAAATTAGAAATCACAGAGACAATTCGACGAGAATTGTTGAGACAATATGGTGACCGATTACATAGGAACAATATTACGGTAAATAGTTCAAGTGCAAAGTTTGTAGAAAATATCATTGCACCCGATGAACCGATTAGTGATTACCCAACATGTTCATTTATGTATCCAGCGCCACACATCGCCCATGAAAAAGGTGTAGAACCTTTTGATATTTTAGAGTATGCAAAAGATTGGTATATGAAAAATGTATATTCAGTTGTTGCCAAAAATAACCCAAAAGCTGCCCAAGCCCATTTGGCTAAATTCATGACAGTGTATGGATTATATAGTGAGTTCAGAGGCAAAAACTGGAATACATCTAGTAATCATTACCTACAACATGGTGTTCCACCATTAGAAAAAACATATAGACGTCAGTTATTAGATACCTATGGTACATACTTACCATTGATTGATAAGTATGGTAATGACTCTTATACACATGTGAACTTTTCGAGTGGCGGTATTCACGGTGCAGAGATTTATTATGCCCAATTAGCACAAGACTGTAAAAAAATTAAGGAATTAAAAGAAAAATATGGTTATATTTCATTAATTCCGAAAAAAGAAATTGCCACTAAGTTGTTCAATCTGCTTAAGATACAATCACGAAAACCAATAGCTGGTCATGAGTATCTGAATGATTATCCACAACATTTGTATCACGAAATACCAGCACTATTCCATCTCACAGAGGAATGTGATGAAATCATTGAACCATCAGAATTTACACCATTTTGTTATAGTTCAAAAGATAAAAAGGAAAAACTCTTAGAGCGTTATCGATACACATCTACGGGATACAGTGTTCACCAAGACTTTGCCGGTTACTATCCAATGCGTGCGACACGTTTGCTATTGAAAAGATAGCACATTTACGAAAGTAAATAGAACTGATTATTTGAAGAGTAGAATGAAGGAGTAACGTCCTGAAATGCTCTGTTTAATACTCCGAATAGCATTGAGCTAGTGTAAAACTCAGTGTTATAAGCTCGGTGAAGACGGGCGAGAGTCACCGTAACTCCAAATGGAGTCGAAAACAAGATAGAGGTATCTTGCGTGACCTATAGCTCGGAACTCTACAAATATCTATGGTTAGAATGAACAAAGGTTCTGACGAATTCCCGAATGTAAGGGTCTATAGGTAGACTTGTTCGAAAGGACATGGCAACGAACGTTGCGTTTGTGCGGTAAAGTAAGATTGCATTGTATGAAATACCGTATGACATTAAAGGTGTCATCAAGCAAACAGGCTCAAAGGGAAAACCTAAGGATATATGCATAGATAGAATAATCGGAACGTGGAAAGCTGATAATGTGGAGCTATACACAAGCTATGAAACATTCTGTTGGAAGACATAACAACAGTTAATATCAGTGAGAGCGCTGGCACAGTACCGTTGACGCTAACGAAAGTTAGTTGAGGGATAGCCAGTAGTCAATACGAAATGATAAAACGTAGGTCATTCAGATTCGAGTACGACTAATAGAAATGTATATCTGCTAGAAAGGCAGGTGCATTGACTGAAATGACATACACATTGAAACGACAAACGTTACGTAATAACGAATATTACGACACTCAAGAAATGTTCGATAGACTTTACGCACAAAGTCAGAACAATGAAAATTTCAAAAGACTGTATGAGTTGATTATCGACGAACGCAATATTCGATTGGCATATCGAAATATAAAACGAAATCAAGGAGCACTTACAGCAGGGACTGATGATGAAACCATTAGTAATATCGCTGAAAGAAAAGACAATGAAATTGTCAGCCAAGTTCGTGAGCGTTTAGAAGATTATAGACCCAACAAAATACGAAGGGTTGAAATACCGAAACCGGACGGTTCAAAACGCCCGTTGGGTATTGCAACAATCGAAGACCGTCTGATACAACAATGCATCAAACAGGTACTAGAGCCTATTGTCGAAGCTAAATTTCATCGACACAGTTACGGGTTTCGCCCGAATCGAAGCGTTTCTCACGCCATGGCTCGAGTCATGCAACTCATCAATATCAATAAACTTCACTATGTGGTTGATATAGACATAAAGTCATTCTTTGATAATGTGAATCATGCAAATTGAAGAAACAATTATGGTCATTGGGTATTCGAGATAAGAGACTCATCTCAATACTCCATAAGATGTTAACAGCAGAAGTGGAGGGTTATGGAAAGCTCGACAAAGGTTTACCACAAGGTGGCATATTATCACCACTACTGGCGAATGTCGTATTGAACGAATTCGATTGGTGGGTGAGTAGTCAGTGGGAGACTTTCAAAAGCGACCATGATTACGATTTAGTTCGTGTGAAAAACGGACGTGAGTATACCGACAAGAGTGGTATGTACAGAGCGCTAAGGACGAGCAATCTAAAAGAAATATTCATAGTCAGATACGCAGACGATTTCAAAATCTTCTGTCGTAGCTATAAGGACGCTAAAAGTATATACGAAGCCTCAAAACAATGGCTATCAGAACGATTGAGGTTGGAAGTCAATGACTCCAAATCTGGAATCACCAATCTCACACGGAATAGTACTGAATTTCTAGGGTTTCATATCAAAGCTGTACCTAATAAAGGTAAATACACAGCACGAACATCAATGAGTGAAACAAGCAAAAAGAACGCAATCGCAAAATTAACTAACCAGTTGACGTGTATCAAAAAGAACCCACGTAGCGCAGAGGTGTTTAAATTAAACGCCATCATACTTGGGTTACAGAATTATTACAACAGAGCAACTATGGTATCCAAAGATTTGCAGATATAGCATTCATAGTCGAAAGACGTTTACACAATCGGTTCAAGAAGGTTATAACTACAATTGGGAATACACCTAAGAATTTCCAAAAGTTATATCCCAATTGGAAATCGTATAAACCAATATTCTTATATGGAGTCAGAGTATTTATCATCTCTGATGTGAAAATGGATATCCCAATCAAGTTTCAACAGACAATTTCAAACTTTTCAAGAGCGGGACGCGACCAAATTCATCAAGAATTAAAGGTTGCAGATAGAAATGTATTAGAATACCTAATTGCTAACCCGATACAAAACCAAAGTATCGAATACAATGACAACAGGATATCGAAATACATCGCTCAGAAGGGGAAATGTGCTGTGACAGGCTTACCGCTAACAATAGGACAGATGGATTGTCATCATAAGCGACCTAAGTCTATGGGTGGAACGGATGAGTATCAAAATTTGATATTCATCTTGAAGGATGTTCACAAACTAATTCATGCCACAGATGAAAAGACAATAACGAAATATATCAGGAAATTAAAATTGGACGAACAAAGTAAACGTAAAATCAATGAATTACGAAGGTTAGTAAATAACCAAATTATCGAATAGTATTGATGGAACGCCGTGTGAGGTGAAAGTCTCACGCACGGTGTGAAGCGGGGGAAATCTGGAGATAATTTCAAAGGATTACCTATCGCTATTTCTTATTAATATGGGAGTCTTCTACGATGGTAAAGGAAAAGATATTTATCGTGAAATCTATCAACACCGTATTGCTATTAAAGGCAAATTGAAGACAATTCCTTTTAATTCACCAGAATGGATAGCAACAAATATCACTCAAGAAGGTTATAAGTTGATTCTCAATTCAGCATCTGGAGTGTTAGACGGTGGATTTGATACTAAAGTGCGTGCTAATAATAAAGCGGTATCTATGCGTATCATTGGTCAATTAATGACATGGATTATTGCACAAGCATTAGCACTTGAAGGTGCGCGTGTACCGTCATCTAATACCGATGGTATCTATGTATTCAATATCGATGAAGACTTGAATAAAGAAATCGTAAAACGTGAATTAGAGTCACTATTCGTTGAAATCGACCCTGAGCCATGTTTCCTTATTTCCAAGGATACAAACAATCGCGCAGAAATCGACGTAGAGACAGGGAAAGTACTATCAGCACGTGGTGGTTCTTTGACATCTCATGGTGGACCGGTTGTTGATAAACGATTGACTCACCCTGCATTAGTTGACGCTGTATTGGTAAGATATCTACAACATGAAGATGTTGTGAATAAACCAATAGACAAAGATATAATAGCTCAAGAATTAGAAGAATACAGAAAAACTGTAGACACAATGACATTTGCTAAAATGTCAGCATGGGTTATGAGGCCAACTAATGGCTCCATCTTTGTTGATGATGCAGATGAAGTTCATCCTGGTACAATTCGTACATGGTTGACAAAATCGGGACGACAACTAACACGTTATGCTACAGCCAAACGTAAACCATCGGAAAATTATGATAAGATGACTGAAACTTTACCAGACAGTTCGCCTGTTGGTGAGCCAGAAACAGTATTGAGATTAGCAAGATTGGGCGTATTAGATAAATTCGCCGATGCGATTAAAGTATCAGACTATGAAAACCTATCTGGATTTGGGAAACCAAATAACCAACGGAATGATGAATCAGTGGCTATCTTAGGTAAACAAAAGATTTCAAACTTATCACCAACCGCTCATGTATACATTGATAACTCATCACTACTCAAGAAAACAGAAGAAGAACTATTAGCAATCGAAAATGATTTGGATTTATCCGAATATGTAGATATGATTGCTCAGTTCGCGGAAACGTGGCGTAACGAGTTACAACCGTCATAAACCATGACGATGGAAACTCTCGATTTTAATCGGGTCTTTCCATCGTTTCTTTCTTAAGATGATTAAAATTTATCATTACCCCTAGACTTCACTATACTTTTATGATATAATATAATTGAAATAATGAAAGGAGCCTTTGAATGGAAATCAATTTAACTTCCAAATTACGTTTTGTGTTTCAATCGGATGCTGACCGAAAGAGCGCTTACGATACTCTCATTGCCTATCGTGATGCCTGTAATTACGTCTCACAATACGTATTTTACAATGATTTTGTCTTAAGACAAAGCGAGTTGCAATCGGCTCTTTATCATGACCTTCGTAAACGTTTTGGTCTCAAATCTCAGATGACTCAATCTGTCTTTAAAACGGTTATTGCCCGTTATAAAACGGTGCAAACCCAACTCCGTAAACAACGAGTTTGGGATGGCTATAAAAAGGATAACCACGGAAAAGATGTGCCTAATTATATCAATAAGGATTTAACTTTTCTTTGGAAACCTATTGAATTCAAACGTCCTCAATTGGATTTAGTCCGTAATCGTGATTACAGCTTCAAAAATAATGTGTTATCTATGAACACTATCAACGGACGTATTCACGTCAAGATTTATGGACTTTCAGAAAACCCGTATTTTGATGGTTCATGGACATTGGGAACTGGAAAAGTGGTTCGAAGTGGGAAACATTGATTTTTCCATGTTTCAGCCAGGAAAGAGGTACCGGAGTTTCAACTAACCAATTTAAAACACGTGGTTGGTATAGACAGAGGATTACGCCAAATCATTACTTCTTATGATGAAAAGGGTCAAACTCGTTTTGTCAATGGGTCTTTTATTGCCAAGAAACGCAATCATTATGCTAAACTGAGAGCTCGCCTTCAAGCAAAAGGTACAAAATCAGCTAAACGTCGTTTACGTTCTCTAAGTGGACGAGAATCCCGTTGGATGAGTGATGTAAATCATCAGTTATCTAAGACACTCGTTGAAACTTACGGTAAACAGACGCTATATGTACTAGAAGACTTGACAGGTGTGACCTTTGACACTGTTCACTCGCGTCGAAAAGAGCATCGATATGAACATCATTCATGGTCTTTTTATGACTTGGAACAAAAACTAAGATACAAGGCTCATTTAAATGAAAGTGAAGTCTTATTAGTTGATGCCCATTACACCAGTCAGAGGTGTCCTAAGTGTGGAAGTATACATAAATCAAACCGTGATAAAAACATTCACCAATATGTATGTTCTAACTGTGGTTACTCAAGTAATGATGACCGAGTAGGAGCCATGAATATATATGAACTAGGTAAATGGTTTGTATCAGGGATAGCGAAACCGTCGTTTGTAATATCAAATGAATAGACATGCGTAAACGTATGTCACTGCCGTAGCTCATCAACCTGCGGATTTAGAAATGTTATTTCTAAAAAGAAGTCTCAATTGTTTTGTTTTAAGTAACAAAGAATGTGGAAGGAAGAACCTTCTGTTTGACCACATTCATTAGGGACGAACCACCTACTTTAGTGTGTGTAGTTGATAAACCATTCTTTACGAATGGTTTTTTTTTCCTTATAAACATACGTTTATAAGGAAATAATGGGCTCCGCCCAATTGTTGCTTCGCAACAACCCAAATTTTTTATGAACTCACCACTCATATAGTTTTATAAAATTTTTAAAATAATTTAAATATTTCCAGTTTTTTGCTTGACATGCTGCTATCAACGTGATATACTATAGATAGCCAATGAAGGAGTAACTAATTGGTTGGATATGTGACGAATATCTGTAAAATAGAGTCAAAGCAAACAGTATCTACCTATTGTAAACCTTGATATTTAAATAACAAACTATAAAAAAAGGAGTGTTGAGCGCCCGGGTAGACGGGTAGTTGAAAGCGTAGCTCAACGAATACGCACATGACAAACGTCGTAATTACCAAACCTATTTCCATTTTCCCTGCCACTAAACAAGATGGTTCACCAACTCGTCGTTTAGTAGTATCCGTAACACCTGCTGAATTGGCTGAAATGCCTGAAGAATTGTTCGCAGTGAAGGTTAGTCAATCTAAAAACCCAACACGTGCGGGTAAAGTAGTTTTCAAATACTTTGCATATCGATTGACAGAATCAACACCATGGACAGATATGGTTCCATCAAACTTTAACATCGCAACACCAGTTGCCGAAATTAAAGCAGCTGTAGTAAATGCTATCGGAAGCAAAGCTGACGCTAAAGTTCAGTTCACAATCAATATGCCTGGTAAATTTGCCAATATTGAAACATCTGATGGACGCTATAGCTTGTATGACTTTAATGCATCACAAGACGGTAACCTCGGATATTACCTTAAAGGTGGAACTGTTGTCACTGTTACATTGACACCATCAGAACACCAAGGTAACACATACTACCGTGTACGTCTTGATGCTAATGGACAAAGTCCAGAAGATATTTTCGTGCGAGGTGGTAAAGGTAAAGTCTTTGGACAAGACGACGCAGGAGCAGCTGAAACAAGTGTCTTTTCGGGTGACGCTGGTGCAGCAGGCGAAGCAGACGTGGCTATTTGGTAATTGAGTAACCGTGTCATCATCTTGACAAGGGATGTCGGAATTTCCGATATCCCTCTGTTAAGATACATGAAAAAAATGGGTGATAGTAGAGTCATCAAACTTAAGACTGACCCCGAACGGTTTGAGTTTTTAGTACAATTAGTAAATGACATTGGCAACGCCAATGGCCTTTCTGATTATACAACAAATGGGACTATTGGACTCACCCCAAGTACATTCTATTATAAATTATGTCATAACGATTTAACAATACCGACATTCTATATGGCATCTCTCAAGGATGGTAAATTGACAAATATAGAACATGTTACCCCTCGAGGTTTGAGTGATATGGTGACCGGTAGAGATTGGAGTGATATGATTGACTAAGAATGTCAAAAATCAAAAAGAAATTGAACGAATTGAAAACGTCATTGAACACATAATGAATCATCGAAAAGTATTGGAAAGCGAAAATACAATCGTGAAGATTTTAGTGAATGTTTGTTGATATTAAACAAATGTGCATCATTTCCAAAACGATTTGCAACTCTTTGTTTGAATTTACAAGATGATTTGATATATAGTTTGCTAGAAATAACATCTGATGAAATCTCTTTGGAGGAACTTACTCAAATGAAGAGTTATTTCCAAGAACAATGTCGACAACTAGAGAAACAAAAAGAACAAGCAAAAGAACGATACAATCGATTCATGTTTCACTTATCAGACAATCGTATATTAACCAAAGCTGGACGAGAATATTATAATTATAATAGTCAAGTTATGGCCGATAATTTACGTTATCAAGATTTGAAATTCACTCTAGCTTCGTATTTTGACGGTTTTCATGCAGACAAATTAACATTGCACATGTGGCTATTAACGATTATCAATCACAAACTATCATAGTCACTGAGTGAGAAAGGAAATTACATGACAGAACTCATCACACCATCTACATTAAATGAAGATGTGACATTGGTATATTCAAAAAACAATTGTGTCAAATGTAAACAAACAAAAATGCTCATGGAGCGTTCAAATATCCCATATAAAGAAGTGAACATTGAGGAATCTGGGTTATTTGAAGAATACATTGACATGCTCAAAGACGGAGACGATGCTGGACTTGCAATGCCTGTAGTTGTACCAGCACAATCAACACAATTAGAACGTTGGAATGATTTCCGACCAACTAATATTAAAGCTTTAGCATTAGCACTAAAGTCTTAAAATCAAATTTTGGCTCATAACTCATAAAGGGTTATGGGTCTTTTTCGTGTAGAAAGGTCAGACAATGAAAACAAGGACATTTAATAGTATCGATGATGTACACAAAACATGGAATGACGAAACATGGATACGTTATAACCAAATTTTGGAATCATTACCAACCGGTGTAAACTTAACAACAGAACAAGAAAATCAATTGTTCCCTACGATACCTGACTATGTTATTGTTGGAGACAACATCTATTCTATTGAACTAGATACACATTTGGAAAAGCAACAGGGTAGTATTGATAGTTCTAGCTTTTGTAGTGTTAAACTAACAAAGATTGATGATGAGAGCATTATTGACCAGTATTTAAATACACCATCACGAAAAATGAAGTTATTGGAAGAAAAATTAAATAACAAATATACATTTCTCAGTGATTTAAATGCTAAATTTGTTATTGATTATCATGATGTATATCGAGACACACAGGTTTCATTGAAACGCAAAGATGGTCAGACATTAATTATAGATACTTATAAAAAATCGACGGAGTCTGAAATGGATAAATGGTTACAATCTATACAAGATAACATTATCTTTATGAAACAAGTCAATGAATTGTTAAATGAATCCAAACTCAAAATTTCATCACCCCTAAGAATGTATAGTTATTCATGGTCTATGCATGGACAATATCAACATAATGGTCGTGAATATACTATCAATATAAACAACCGTAACGGTAAGGTTTATTTAGATGTGAAATATACATTCACAAGTGACGATTACATAATCGACTTGACAGACACCATTCAGATGAGATGTGAAACCGACCATTCCATGGAATGTAGTCTCACTAATTATAAAGAAAAATCAATTGAGGATAACATCCAACAGAACATTGACGAAATGATATCTGAATTGGAAGATGCAATCGTCAAGTATCTATAGAAAGGATAAACAATGGCAAATACATCTTACGCCCAAGGGCACGTAACATTGAAATTAACGAATCAAAATGATTTGTTATATTTTGCTAAAATATTAGCCACTACAAATCAGGGTTTATATTTCAATTTGACCATCACTTTTTATCCAACAACCATTGACGAACTTGACTTATACAATTATCGAACATCAGACAAGTGGCACATGATTGATTTGAAATGGACTGGAACCGGGCGATGGACAATTCAAAGTGTTCTTTCTACAACACTAGAAGACGCTTTATTCTCTAATACGCATGATGAAAAACTACAACAACTACAACAAAAACCAATAGAGCTCATCTATGAATATTGTGATGAAGACACATCAATGGGTATGTTATATTCGGGAGTATATGAATCAGCATGGTCACCCGATGACCAAGTTCTATCCAATGAACAACTCTCAATCACTGAATATGAATGTACAGCAAGTAATTTAATCAAATTAGGATTATTAGGATTATATGATGAAGAATCCCTCTTTACAAAAGAGCATGTATTGAAAAATTGGGATGATATGAAAAAATATGCTACATCAGAAAGTGCTATGAATTTCTTCTCACAACCAAAAACACAAGAACTTGAAAACATGATTACTAAATTTTTCGATGAATATGATGTTTGCGACATATATTGGGATGTTGATTCTTTATATGAAGAAATTCAAGAGGTCTATGACAAGTTATAATGAAGGTTTGAGAAAAATCAGATTTCAACCCCGAATCGATTAGTACTTAAGATAAGAAACTGTCAAGGAAAAGACAATAAAACCCGTGGGACTGACGCTCCTTCGTTACCGCACAAGAAAAAGAGGTAGTATATCACTAGAGAAACTATCATCTTGTGAAACTTCCAAAGCTCAGACACATACCGAGATTGGGTCTTTACCCAAAGCAGGTCATTATCGATAAGACAGTCGTTATTATCACAAGTAGATAAAGACGAGAACTGAGCGCATTTACCAACATGTAAATGGGAACCCTTGGACGTCAGTCCATGGAGGACGTCAATAGAGTAAAACAATTGTAACCGAATTGTAATGTTGAGCTCTGGAAAAAACGAGATATATGTGTTATACTAGAGATATAACATGATATCGAATATGAAAGGATAAGACATTTGCAAATCACAAGACAAATCAAAAAACAAACAAAATCAGCCTTTTTACTAACAGGTGCATTGTTACCATTATTACAACCCGCATCTGCATTAGCTGAAGAAGTTGAAACCAAACAAGAGGTCATTCAAGTAGCGGAAAAATCCGAAACTAAGGAATTGACTGAACTTGAACGCTTACAACAGGAGTTGAAATCATTAGACGCATCAAGAATTGCGTTGAAAACACAGATTACAACCTTGAATACGAAAGACGGAAAAGTGAAGCGTTCAACAAAACAAGCTCAAGCTTTAAACCTTAAGAGTCAGATTGATACGATTGAGAAAAAAATCGAAAACACTCAAAAAGATATTGATGCTGAAGAAACGTTTAGCTGAAGAGGCACGTAAAGCTGAAGAGGCGCGTAAAGCTGAGGAGGCTCGTAAAGCCGAAGAAGAACGTAAAGCTAAATTATCCAATGCCATCAATAATGGAACACCATTAGCTGGTACCTCTGTCCCAAGTTATACAAATCATGAGAGTAATACTTATGAATGGGGACAATGTACATGGGGAGCTAAGGTCTTAGCACCATGGGCTGGTGGTTACTGGGGTAACGGTGGACAATGGGCCGCATCGGCATCTGCCGCAGGTTTCAAAACGGGTAAAACACCTGTCCCTGGAGCTCTAGTATCTATTCATGACGGAGCATATGGTCACGTAGCATATGTTTCCGCTGTACGAGAAGATGGTATGATTCAAATTATGGAATCAAACTATGGTGGGTCCGCATATGCAGTTGATTCACGAGGAATTGGACAATATCGAGGATGGATTCACCCATCATCATTGGGTAGTCATACCTTTATTTACCCACCAGGTAGTTAATAAGAATAAAAATGGCACGCATACGGTCCTTTCAAATTTCTTGCATAATTTGATAGCGCAGTTTGTTGACTATCCGACGTCTTTTGCAAGTTTTGGCGTTGACTCACGGAGGTTCAGCCGTGGGATTGTTAGCGGGGATGGTGGAATAGGCAGACACACAGGACTTAAAATCCTGCGAGCATAAGCTCATGAGGGTTCAAGTCCCTCTCTCCGCATAATGAAAAAGGGTAAGATGTTATTTTATTTCGACCTTTGACAGAATGATAGCATTGTGATATAATAAATGTATCACTAAAGTAAAGGTGTTCCTCGACCTATTAATCGAGGGTGATAAAGACTAATGATATTAATACGCAATCGGATAAACTCATAGATAGATTAATCTTATTGCTTGATTGTCAAGGAAAAGACATAAAAACCACACATGTGTTAAATGGTTACATATATTGAGCCATTTTATCGATACTTTGTAATCATGTGAGGTACCCGCCCAATTAGGGTATCTCATGAGCCGATTTAGTTCAGTTGGTAGAACATCTGATTTGTAATCAGAGGGTCAGCGGTTCGAATCCGTTAATCGGCATGGGTGACAAATATTTCTCTAGTATTATTAAATATTTAACCCCACATTATATACAATGAAGCAACTACTGAGACTGCCAAGAGTGCGTCTCAGACTTGCTTGTCCACATTGTATAAAATGAAGCAACTACTGAGACTGCCAAGAGTGCGTCTCAGACTTGCTTGTCATTTAATATTCGATGTTTCGCACTAACGAAATTATACATATGGAGTGATACTCAAGTCTGGCTGAAGAGAACGGTCTTGAAAACCGTCAGGTGGCAGCGATGTCACGCGTGGGTTCGAATCCCACTCACTCCTTAGGTCAAAGAAAAGACAATAAAACACGGCGTGCAATTTGGACACGAACGTAAGGGGTGCGCTAACCACAGGGAATACCCGGGTTGTATCCTAAGATACTAAAATAGTGTTCTCTACTCACAGAAGCAATGCTACATAAATGGACTATCCATAGTAGGTAACTTGTGAGGGACAACTGCTATTTGAGGCATCAACAATGTCAAAATCTCCAAGCTCGAGGTTTTGGAGGCATTCTATTTGACATGGTTCCAAAAGTCAAATCTCCAGATGTTCCAACTCTCACACGTTTTGGAGGCATTCTATTTGACATGGTTCCAAAAGATAAGCATTAAGATTTCCTAATTCATCAAGTTTTAGAGGCATTCTATTTGACATGGTTCCAAAAGTGGAACATGGTACGTTCATTGTATTTAAATGTTTTGGAGGTATTCTATTTGACATGGTTCCAAAAGAACGGATAAGGGTGCTCATTATCAATATCCTTAATTTCAATGCGCGGTAGTAGCAGTGGTAGCTCGCGAGGCTCATAACCTCGAGGTCGGGGGTTCGAATCCCTCCTGCGCAATCACTAATCTAGTAGCGACAGATTGGTTCGAGCAAATCCGAAGTAGAACAAGCGTTTGAAGGATTTGTGGTTCTATTTATTTTATAGGAGTTTTATATGACAGTTAAAGAATTAATTGAAAAGCTTCAGGACATCCCTGAAAACACACCAATATATACATTATTAACTGGATATTATGATTCAGAAGATGGTCTATTAAAGTTAGAAGGATTCATTTCATCTATCAATTATGACACGAAGGGTTATATTAATATTGTATCTGATTTTGATAAAGCCACTTATGAAGTGTAGTGAGTTCGATTCCGTCTCGCGCCATTTTTTAAAATCATACGGAAGGGTAGCGAAGAGGCTAAACGCGGCGGACTGTAAATCCGCTCCTTCGGGTTCGGGGGTTCGAATCCCTCCCCCTTCCATCCTCTACGGGCATAGTTTAAAGGTAGAACTAAGGTCTCCAAAACCTTCAGTGTGGGTTCAATTCCTACTGCCCGTGTTTAATAATATGGCGGGTGTGGTGAAGTGGTTAACACACCAGATTGTGGCTCTGGCATACGTGGGTTCGATTCCCACCACTCGCCTTTTTACATTATTGGGGTATAGCCAAGCGGTAAGGCAAGGGACTTTGACTCCCTCATGCGTTGGTTCGAATCCAGCTACCCCAGTTGACAGCCCATTTTCATCATTCGTGGGTATGTCAAAGTTCTGTTTGAAATCATAGATATTGGGTCCTCCGAACTGAATATCTTAAGGTGTTGTAATTTGAATAAGGTTACAACATCATTGCTCACTAAATTAAATGAGCAAACCTTCTTTCTAATAAACCAGGGGATACGAACGGTAAAAGGTTCGTATCTCATAGCTTAGTGATGCGTTACACTAAGCAAATTCGTAGATTTTTCCTTTCTATTAAAAGAAAGAGAAGAGTGGTTGTTAAGGGATGCTAACTATTAAAGGTTAGTATCTCATAGCTCTGTGTATCAAAACATAGAGTGAAAAGTATTTTAAGAAACTAATGGAGATTCCAATTATGGGGAAAAATTGGAAAAACAAAATCTATTAGTAAGTATCCAATGAGGTTTAGACCTCTTTCGCATCGTTGGTCAAGTGGTTAAGACGCTGCCTTTTCACGGCAGTAACATGGGTTCGATTCCCATACGGTGTATTAATCTATTAAGGGGTAATAGATTAAAAATAAGCTGTCATAAGCCAGCTCCCAAATAAGGCAACACAACTGTCAAAGGTTGTGGTGTCATACACGTCAAAGAAAAGACGATAAAACACGGCGTGCAATTTAGACACGAACGTAAGGGATGCGCTAACCACAGGGATTGCCCGGGTTGTATCCTAAGATACTAAAATAGTGTTCTCTACTCATGAAAGCAATGCTACACAATATGGTCTACCCATCGTAGGTAACTTATGAGAGACAACTGCTATTTGAGGTATCAACAATGTTAAATAAGTTTTTTGGAGACATGATATTTGACATGGTTCTAAAAGCGACAAACGTGTTTTATTCTATTTGACATTGTTCAAAAAGCTGTCGGCAGTTTGGATAAGTGATATATCATTAAAAATGGATACAAAATGCTGATTTAATAAGACTTGGTAGCTCAGTTGGTAGAGCAGTGGACTTTTAATTCACGGGTCGCAGGTTCGAGTCCTGCCCAAGTCATTGAGATTATATCTCAAACAAAGTCTGACGCCAATAGCAGCGTCTAGGCTCCCTGTAAAATTGGGAAACTTGTAGGTGACTGTGCCCGCAAGTGGCATCCGGCGAAACTCAAAAGGTATCGTTTGTAATGATTTGAAAAGAATCATGATGGGATGTGCTTCTTATTAAAGCGTTAGTTGTAAAGTACACTATTCCGTTGGGGGTTAGCCTCGCGTTCAGCTCGCTTGCATGTGCAAGAGTGGGAGTGAATGTGTTTGCGAATGTAAATTCTATGGACACATCACGTGAGGAATCATGACTCTTTTGTCTTGAAGCATGGTAACATGTGTATAAAACGGAAACAAGTGGTTGGTCTGCGGTATGACAGAAATACTTATGCAACAGTCAATACGGTAGCAGGATACCGATTCCTGCACAGAATAAATTCTCGAACAAAGGCCATGTTTGAGAATCTGGTCGCTTATTAAGCGGTGAGTTAGTGGCATTACGGGTGGCATCCCGTCTCGTGGCGGAATAAGTTTGTCGACTTAACGCATGCTATCACGACACCCAAAAGGTGCTTTGAGCCTTGATGAAGGCGAGTTGATAGTAGTATGTGCTAACGTAATCGTTAGAGCTTTCTAGGGAATCTAGGTAGGGAACGATTTGGAAAACATGAGTCTAAATCCAAGCCTAAATGCCGAAGTATGGTTGATGTCTTGAAAGAGACTATAAGATTGTGCCAAGAAACGCCGTATTAAATCCATAGAAGTTTGATAACTACGCAGGTAGCGTAAACAGCCAAGACATCGTGGACCTTGGGTGGTATCGACCCATCCTTAATGACTGAATAACGACTGCTTTAATGAGGATGTTGGTAAAAACTAAACCCAACCCCAATTTAGACTGGATAGCTCAGCTGGGAGAGCGCTTGCCTTACAAGCAAGATGTCGCAGGTTCGAACCCTGCTCCAGTCATTAACCCGTCAAAGAAAAGACGATAAAACACGGCGTGCAATTTGGACACGAACGTAAGGGGTGCGTTAACCGCAGGGATTGTCCGGGTTGTATCCTAAGGTACTAAAATAGTGTTCTCTACTCACAGAAGCAATGCTACATAAATGGATTATCCATAGTAGGTAACTTGTGAGGGACAACTGCTATTTGAGGTATCAACATTGTCAAAATCTCAAGCTCGAGGTTTTAATATGGTTCGAAAAGTTTCCACTAAAACAATTGCGTCTCAGTAAAAATATGTCAATCGAAGAATTCGCAGAATTATTAGGTTATGATGTAGAAACAATTCAATCTATCGAAGATAATGATAACTCATCATTATATGATGTATTGGATATCTTAGATAAGTGTGGATGTGAAATTGTTATTCGAGAGAAACAATAAGGAGAATTACTCAAGAGGCTGAAGAGGGAGCTTTGCTAAAGCTCTAGGTGGCAGAAATGTCACGCGGGGGTTCGAATCCCTCATTCTCCGTGCCAAACGTTATACAATATATGTATAAACTTCGGCTCACTCATTGTCAGAGATGAGTGAGTCTTAATACTTCGATAGTGGAAGTATAGTCAAAGAAAAGACTTTAAAACACGGCGTGCAATTTGGACATGAACGTAAGGGATGCGATAACTACAGAGATAACTCGAGTTGTACCCTAAGATACTAAAATAGTATTCTCGACTCACAAAGAAATGACACAACTTGTGGGGGACAACTGCTATTTGAGGCATCAAACACGACAGTGGAATCTAAAAGTTATATCTGAACACTGTAAGTGTTTTTTTTTGATATTTTGTTGGAGGAAAGAATACCACAATGTTTGTATATACAGTTAAATTGGATGCTAATTTAAGTCATCATAAAGAATTAGAGAAAAGATTTCGTATGGCAGATGATATCTATCAGAAGACATTACGAGAGATATTGAAACGTGTACGAAAACAAAAAAAAGACCCACGTTATAAACAAGCCTATAAATTACCAAAAGGGCAAGAACGTAACGACATTTTGAAAGAATTAGATGTCAAATACGATTTACAAGGAAAATTTACATTTGGTAAATTTGCAAACGATTACCGCAATGCACGAAACTATTCGCGCTATATCCCAAGTGATATTGCCAATAAGTTGGGTCACAGAGCATGGGAAGCTTATTCTCGTGTCAAATTCGCTAAAGGTGCACATCATATCAATTTGAATCAACCATTATTATCATTTGAGGCCAAAGGTGATTGTGGATTAATCATTCGTAACGGAGTATTTAAAATGGGCACAAAGGGTGCTCAATTTGAATGCCCTGTCATGTTTAAAAACGACGAATACGAACAAGAATTACTAAGAAACCCATTCAAATATAATCGATTAGTTCGTAAATATCAATATGGACTTTGGCATTATTATGTACAAATGACCTTCGATGGTAATCCGCCATACACACCAAACGGCACCTATGGTTCAGTTGGTCTTGATATTGGAACATCAACACTTGCAGTGAGCGCACCATATGAAACAAAATTATGTGAGCTAGCCCAAGGACTAGACAATGAACAAGAAAATGACTTTATTGCACGATTACAACGAAAACTAGATAGACAACGACGAGCAAATAATCCAGATAATTATAATGAAGATGGAACAATTCGTCGTGGCCCTAAGAAATGGATTGATTCAAAGGAATATAACAAAACAAAAGAAGAATTAGCCGAATTACAGAGACAACGTGCCATGAGACGACGCAATCAACATCAAACATTAGCAAATGAAATCGTTGAGTCAGGTGACCGCTTTGTAGTTGAACAAATGTCCTTTAAAGGGTTACAAGCAAAAGCAAAAGAGGCGACGATTTCAGAAACAACAGGACGATATCGTAGCCGTAAACGCTATGGAAGAACAATTGGGCACAGAGCACCAGCTATGCTTATTGAAATGATACGTTCCAAAGCCATTTCACAAGGAAAAAGAGTTCATCAAAGCTGAAACATCAAAAGTCAAAGCTTCACAATTAGACCATATTACAGGTCAATATAAGAAAGTTGGATTAGGTGTTCGCACAAAAACAATTGGTGATGAACAAGTTCAACGTGACTTGTATTCTGCATTTTTATTACAGCATGTTGAAAATGACGGATATACTGTAAATCTGCAAAAATGTGAAGAAGATTTTGAACAATTTTTGGAACATCAACAACAAACGATGTCTGAACTAACAACAGACCTCAAATCAGCAGGAAAAGACACATTTCATATCAAAACAGGAAAGGATGATGAGAATGGCATACAAAAAACCATTGAGTGAATTACTCAACTATTTAGTGCGTAAGGGAATTGATATTTCAAACCTGAAAATCGTAGACGAAAATGACAATGGAGGTGTCAAATATGGAAATTAATAAAACCTTTGAATTCGATAATGTGACATCTGATTATTATGCAGAAAACATAAACCAACCAGTAAAAGTGGTGATTGATGTTTCATTATCCAAATATCCTGAAAGCCCCTCATTTAGTGTTTCAGGGTATGTAGATGAATATGGTATAGCCGGTCAAATTCTGAATACTCTATACGATGTTACATCATTAAAAGATAATCCACAATTCTTAGAAATTTATGACTTGTGGTCAAAATATCATCTAAATGATTTGACACCTGGTACCCCTGAGCAAATGGAAGCATTAGCAAAAATTCCGAACTTATCATCAGCTTGCCAGTACCTAGAAGCCTGCCAATATTTAGATGAACAAGGATTATTAGTGGTTGATTACAAAGGGAAACCATATAAATATGGTAGTGGTTGGTTGACAACACCAATCCCCGAAGAGGATTTGAACCGAATTCTGAAATTATTAGAAGTAAACGAGGTAGACGAATGAAAATTATCTATCACAGTTTCACAGGCAATTGTGAACGATTTGCAAAAAAATTAGATGAAACCGCCGTATCAATCAAAGAATTACCAAAATTAACTGAAAATGCTGTATTGATATTCCCAACTGTTGGTTTTGGTATAGTACCACTGATTGTCAAGAAATATTTACGTGACAATCGTGAATATATCAAATTCGTCATTGCATCGGGAAACAAAAACTGGGGACCAAACTTTGCCAAAGGTGCAGATATTATCACCGAGAAATTAGGAATCCCAAGTTACAAAATTGAATTAGCGGGCACTGAAGATGATGTTCTCAACGTAAAAGAAATCATCGCCCATCTTTAAAAAAAACGCAAATTGTGATATAATAAAAGTATCACAATTAAAGGAGAAAAACTAGTGAATCATATTGAACTGAATAATGCCATCACACGACAAGTTGATGGTTTTTATGACCTGTCTAAAGACCAAGAGGCTTTAGCTGTCTATTTAGAGGAAGTAGCTACCAAAACGAAACATTTCAAAAATGAATTGGAACGATTGAGTTGGCTAGTCGAAAATGATTTTTATTTCGACTGTTTCTCATTATATGACGAGCATTTCTTAAACGAAATCACCAAAAAAGCCTATACTTATGACTTTAAATTCGCCTCATACATGGCTGCAACGAAATTTTACCAAGGCTATGCACTAAAAACGAATGATAAACAAGTGTATCTAGAAAACTATGAACAACACATGGTTATTGTTGCCTTATATCTTGCACAAGGTGATAACTATTTTGCTATGGAATTGCTAGATAGTCTTATGCGACAATTATATCAACCAGCAACACCTACCATGCTAAATGCTGGTCGCTCACGTGGTGGAGAATTGGTATCATGTTATTTGCTCTCACTAGATGACAGTCTAAATTCTATTAACTATAATGAATCTGTAGCTAGAACATTATCTAAATGGTGGGGGTGTAGCACTCAACCTTTCAAGATTGCGTGCACGAGGTGAATCAATCCAAGATGTTGAAGGATGTGCAAAAGGGGTACTACCTGTTGCCAAGTCATTGGAAATGAGCTTCCAATATGCCGACCAATTGGGACAACGTCCTGGTGCAGGTGCAGTATATCTAAACGTATTCCACGCAGATTTACCTGAATTTTTAGATACTAAAAAAGTAAATGCTGATGAAGGTTTACGACTTGCAACTATCTCTACTGGTGTAATCATCCCAGACCAATTTATGCACTTAGCACGCGCTAATGAACCATTCTATATGTTTTATCCACATAATGTTTCAAACATTATGGCGAACATCTTGATGACATGGATATGACGAAAATGTATAAAACTTTAGTTGCAGACCCACGTATTAAGAAACGTGAAGGTTCAGCACGTGACATTCTGAACCAAATTGCACGTATGCAATTACAATCAGGATATCCATATCTAATGTTCCGAGACAATGCAAATAAAGTGCACGCGCTTAAAGATATTGGTGACATTAAAATCTCAAACCTTTGCGTAGAAATTCAGCAATTACAAGAAGTTTCAGAAATTGGCGATATTGGTGAAACAGAAGGTTGGGACATTAAACGTGATATTTCATGTAACCTTGGTAGTTTAAACATTGCCAATGTCATGGAAGCTAAAGACTTATACGGTGCAGTATTCCCAGCTATGAAGGCTTTGACAGCAGTATCTAACATGAGCCATGTAAAAGGTGCTCCTGGTGTCGCGAAAGCTAATGAAGAACTACATTCAGTTGGATTAGGAGTTATGAACCTTCATGGTTATTTAGCTAAAAATCTAATCCCTTATGATAGTGACGAAGCCAAAGAATTTGCAGACGTCTTCTTTGCTGCTATGAATTATTATTCAATTCAAGCATCTATGCATATTGCACGCAAAACAAAAACAACGTTCAAAGATTTTGAGAAATCTGAATATGCCAAAGGTGATTACTTTGATAAGTATACAACACATGACCACTTACCAAAATCACCAATTGTTAAAGAGCTATTTGAAGGTATGGAATTACCAACTAAAGATGATTGGGCACAACTAGCACGACGTGTACAAAAACATGGATTATACCATGCATATCGACTTGCTATCGCCCCAACACAATCAATCTCATATGTACAGAATGCAACATCAAGTGTTATGCCTATTGTGGACTTAATCGAACGAAGAGCATATGGTGATAGTGAAACATATTACCCAATGCCATTCCTCGACGAAATGACAGCAAGTGTATATCAAACAGCCTATCAAATTGACCAAATGAAATTAATTGATTTGGTATCAGTCATTCAAGAACATGTCGACCAAGGTATTTCAACCATTCTATACGTAAATTCAACCATTTCAACACGTGAACTTGCACGATTATACGCCTATGCTCACCACAAAGGGTTGAAATCATTATATTACACTCGTAACAAACTTCTTTCAGTAGAAGAATGTACAAGCTGTAGCATTTAAACATAAACATAAGAGAAATACAATTGTATTTCTCTTTTATTATATTCTCTAAGGGGGTAAAATTTATGAAAAACAAATTAACACTATTAACCGCTGTAATCTTATCATCGGTAGCATTTGGTAGTCGAGTACATGCAAATGAAGTTGAGACCACGGTAACGTCAACAGAACCAACATCAGCCGTAACATCAACTGAGACAACGACTGTTGCAAACTCAACGGAAACTACAACTGAGACAACTGAGGCTACGACTGAAGCTACAACTGAGGCCACAACTGAGGCCACAACTGAGGCCACAACTGAGGCCACAACTGAGGCCACAACTGAGGCAACAACTAAGGCTACAACTGAGGCTACAACTGAAAGCAACATTCAAGTAACAAAAACAGGTACTGAAATTCACATCACTAATCCCAAAGTCACAATTGACCAATCTGAAGGCCAAGGTAAATATAATGGATTTAAGGTGAAATATGAAGATATTCGTATCCCTGATAACGTAAACGTAAATGCTAATGATAAAGTAGTCTTTACATTGCCAAAAGAAGTCAAATTTCAGACAAGCTTCGAATTTGACGTTAAAAACCCAACCAATGATGTGATTGGTAAAGCATTTGCAAATGCAGAAACTGGTACATTGACAACTGTTTTTAATGACTATTTCACAGGACACCCACTAAACAAACAAATGTCATTAACATTTGATGCCAAGTGGACTGATGCCGTTGAATCAGGTAAGCCTGTATCAGTTAACTTTAATGGTACAATTGTAACTACCAATATTGCAAAAGAACAAGAGATTGGTAAAGATGAGTTAGTTGCTAAATGGGGTAGTCAAGATAAAGATGACCCAACTGTTATTAACTGGACAATTCGTGTAAACTATGCAAGACGCATCCTAAACACGGTAACATTACTTGACACTATGAGTGATAACCAGAAACTTGTAGACGACTATTTAGAAGTAAACTATGTAGATAGTGTTGACCCGTGGATTTACGCGGGAGATGCGCGTAAATTGGTCACATCAATGAAAAAGAATCCAAATGGTTTCGAATTGACACTTGCACGACTTGAACGTATGGTATACGTGAATTATAAGACACGTCTCACAAATGCGGTCAAAGATAGCGTTAATCCTACAAACGTTGTTACATTAACCGCCGGAGACACAACAGCTACATCAAGCATTGCTGTATCACTTGTTGGTGGTCGCGGTGATGCTGTTGGTGAAAACAAACCAGCACCAACATGGGAATTGCCAAATGAAGCACCTGTAGTTGAAATTCCAGAGTTGCCTTTGGACGACATTCCACTTCTTCCACCAGCACCTGTAGTTGAAATTCCAGAGTTGCCTTTGGAAGATATCCCTCTTCTTCCACCAGCACCTGTAGTTGAAATTCCAGAGTTGCCTTTGGAAGATATCCCTCTTCTTCCACCAGCACCTGTAGTTGAAATTCCAGAGTTGCCTTTGGAAGATATCCCTCTTCTTCCACCAGCACCGGTAGTTGAAATTCCAGAGTTGCCTTTGGAAGATATCCCTCTTCTTCCACCAGCACCGGTAGTTGAAATTCCAGAGTTGCCTTTGGAAGATATCCCTCTTCTTCCACCAGCACCTGTAGTTGAAATTCCAGAGTTGCCACTGGAAGATATTCCACTTCTTCCGCCGGCACCTGTCGTTGAAATTCCAGAGTTGGAACTTCCTGGGGAATCTACTGAACCTCGCAAAACTACAGAAACAACAGAAAACACTGAAACACCTGTCAAGAAAACATATGACGCCCCAGCAATGCTACCAAATACTGGAGAATCATCATCTCTTGTTGCATCACTAGTTGGATTAGCCATTGCAGGTACAACACTAAGCTTTATGTATAAAAAGCGTAATTAATAAATCCAAAGACCTGAGCATGTCATGAAAAGGCTCCAATTTTGATTGACAAACAACATAGTTTGTGTTATAATTATTGTCTATAGAAAGGATAACAAATGAAAGCAGTTAACTGGAATAAGCAAGATGATTTGATTTTTATGTATTGGAACCAAAATATTCAACAATTTTGGCTAGATACTGAATTCAAAGTATCAAAAGATATTACGGATTGGCGTAACTTGACAGAGCAAGAGCAAGATACCTATAAAAAAGTACTAGCTGGTCTAACAGGTCTCGACACACAACAAGGAAACATTGGTATGAACGTACTAGGAATGCATGTCGAAGATATGCGTCTACAAGCCGTTTATGCCTACATGTCGTTTATCGAAGGTGTACACGCCAAATCATACTCAACAATTTTCACGTCATTATTAGACTCACGGGATACAGACTATTTACTTGATGAATGGGTACCACAACACCCACGCTTGACGTATAAGGCTGATAAAATCCTTGAGCGTTATAATAAGTTAGTGACACTTAAACCAACACAGTATGATATTTACATGGCACACGTTGCCTCAGTATTTCTCGAATCATTCCTATTCTACTCAGGATTTTTCTACCCACTTTATCTTGCCGGTCAAGGTAAAATGACTACATCGGGTGAAATCATTCGTAAAATCATGCTTGATGAAACCATCCATGGTTCATGTGTTGGGTATTCAGCTCAAGAGATTTATAACAAACTATCACCCGAAGAACAAAAACAAGCGGATAAAGAAGTCTATGAGTTGTTGGAAGATTTATTCCAAAAATGAGGAAGCCTTTACTCATGAGTTATATGACTCTATTGGGCTATCTGACCAAGTAATTAATTATGTAAAATATAACGGTAACCGAGCGTTACAAAACATTGGTCGACCTGTCTATTTTGAGCATGAACCAATCAATCCAATCATTGAAAATGCTCTTAATACCTCATCTAAGAACCACGATTTCTTCTCAGTGAAAGGTGATTCATATGTTGTACCAACAAATGTTGAAGAAATGACTGACGACGACTGGGACTTTTAATTAGTAATCAATAAAAGGGAGGACATTTTATGTTCAAATATCAAATTCGTGGCGAAAACATCGCTGTAACTGATGCTATTCGAGAATATGCTGAGCGCAAAATCAGCAAGTTGGAAAAATACTTTGATTCACAAGACGCCACCGTCCATGTAAATGCTAAAGTATACCCAAACAAAAAGCAAAAAGCAGAAGTGACAATCCCATTAAAAGGTGTCACTTTACGAGCAGAAGAAACATCCGATGATTGGTATGGAAGCCTGGATATTGTTGTCGATAAACTTGAACGACAAGTCCGCAAACACAAAACAAAGCTACATCGTAAGATTAAAACAAAACCTGTAGCGACTGTTCCATACCCTGATGAAAACCTTCCTTTCGAAACCGACGGGGAAAAAGACGTAGAAACCGATGAACTACAAATTGCCCGTACCAAACAAATTGAACCACAAGCCATGACACCACAAGAAGCTGCACTACAAATGGAACTTCTTGGTCACGATTTCCATATCTTCCATATTCAAGATGCGAATTCAATTGGATTAACATATCGTAGACAAGATGGAACAATTGGCTTGTTAGAGGTTGCCCTACCTGAGCACAAATGCGGATACGAACCGGTTGGTGAAGAAGTTTGGTAATCAACAAAGATAGTATAGGAGTCTTCGGACTCCTATCTATTAATTATTTTTTTTTTTTTGCAAATGGTATACACCATTTGCAAATGAATGGGGTTTCACCCCATAGTCGACAAGTCGACACCCCGAAATAATCATGTAAATTCTACAACTATGTTTTAGTGATGATAACTCTAGTGTCAGTAGGGCAAAGCAATAGGCGTTGCACGAAGTTATGTCCTAGGCTTCCTATTTCTAGTTCGTAGATTACCCTATGGTGCCAATAAAACTCTTCAAAAGCCATAGGAAAGGATAGTATTATACGAAATAAAAGGATAATACTATACATAAGGGGTTTGGCCCTGATAATCCCTGGTGACAGGGGAAAGATTTGCTTTATCAACCAGCATATCGCTTTAATAGTCTCTATTAATAGTCAATCCAAACAAGTAATCCATTAGTGCCATCGGTCGGTGGCAGCCAGTAAATCAAAGCATATTCCCAAGGGCGACTGCTGAGGGTAGGTCTTACGTAAACCTACTGTGAGGATGAATGGTGAATGGGTGAAAATATCGACAAAGTCCGAGGGTCGCGCTAAGGGCGGTTGATAGTTGTTATTTCGAATGGGAGTCGTCCCTTATAGAGATGCAACCGTGTTTGTGTCCGCCGACACAGCACCACAGCAGGCGATGAGTATCTTGTGTCCCAAAAGGATACGAGGCTTTGGTGATGCTTGTCTGTGGTTGATGACAATTATTTTCATTCTATGGATATACAGAATATATAAAAATAAAGAAAAAGCAAAAGTCATCACCCGGTAATGACGAAAGTGCTCTTTTGTGGGATTAACCCACACACCAATAACTCGCAAGGTTTGAGGTGAGGTTGTGAATGTAACGCAGCTAAGAGGTTTAGCGGCCTTTTAGTTAAATGAAAAACAGCCTAGTAGTTATTGCCGATAGGAGTGGTTGCCCCAAGCAACCGAGCATGCATCAGTACACGGGGGAACCTGTGTGGACACGCGCGAATCCATAATGCGACAAAAGCTGATGTGTTTAGGGTGTAGTCTCAGCCTGACCTTCTTTCTTTCGGGATTTAGCTCAGCTTGGTAGAGCACGTGCTTTGGGAGCACGGGGTCGTAGGTTCGAATCCTGCAATCCCGATACATTTTTTTTTACCATTTTTTTACACAATAAAGAGCCATTTGGCTCTTTTTATTTATCTCACGATTCCTGGGTCAGATAGAATTTCCAATTCAGTCATGAATTTATCAATATCTTCTTCATCAATGACACCAAAGTTAGCTCGAAGTTCTTCGATTTCTTTGGTAGTAGCAAACGCTGACGCTTGCTTTTCCATAGGTTTCGTATCGATAGTAGTATCGACAGAGACCTTAGGTGTATCAGCCTCATCATTCAACCCGTAACGTTCTTCTAATTGACGAATATCATGTTCAATACACTCTTTGGTGAACTGTAATCTCGAAACATCCATATCAACATTACGAGTGTTTCTGTTCAACGCATTTTTAATACGTTCATCGTATGACTCATGAGTTTGTTTTAGTTCGTGAAGTTTATTTAAGTCACCAATGATAGATAATTTAGTCTCATCAGTCAGTTCATTATATGATTCAGGGTGAACAGCATTAAATTCATCTAACGATTTGACACCTGACGAATCAAACGATTGAGCAAACTCCTGTTTGCATCTATCGAATTGTTCTTCCGCCTCATCAGCCATTTGTTGATAGATACGTGCTTGTTCAGCTTCTTCATATTCAGATTGTAAGTATGTTTCCAATTCATGCAAATCATCCACGTGTAAGCTTGATATACGACTTGACAGACTCTCATCACCATATAATCTAAACGGTTCGGGGTCGTCACTGTTAAGGAATAATTTACCATTACCATCATACACGGCATAAACATAACCAGAGACCTCAACTTCATCGCCACGACCTTCGAAGAAATCTGTATCAACAACGATACGGGAAATAGCTCGGTCGCCAGTCCACAGCATTCTTAAGTCATCTGACTCATTAATCGCAATATCTAAATATTCTTGTTTTGACATAATATCTCCTTACATAGTCAATTCTTGATTAGATGTTTGGCCGGAAATCGTTTTTGCCAATTCTTGTCCACTAGCATCAAATAGTTTAAATGTTCGTTGGAATGTCTCATCATCAACTGACCGACGGATAGAATACTGTAGTGTCATCTGTACACGATATCCAACCATAGTATCAATCTTCTCTTGGATTTCTGGTGTATTTTTTATGAATCGTAAATCACCATATACCATATTGTCTGGTGTGAATCGTTTAGAATCAGCTCGGACAACACGTTTGAGATTATTTAAACAGCATCTAGCGCGGGTGTAGCACCCATCGAAAATCCATCCTCAATATCCGCCGCACGTTGGTCATAAATTCGTTCATATGTATCCTGAATAGCTTGATACACATTATTATCCAACGTCATATACCCTTTAGGGTCTTTAAGAGGGTTGAGACCTTCTTTAGCAGCCTCTTCGTTGAAGCGAGCAATGCCCGCTTCACGAGAGAGGATACCGCCGTCCAAATTGTTATGACAGATGTCACCTTCAATTTGTAGTCGTTGACCAATATCCTTATAGCTCATATAGACCTCCTTGTCCATGTGCATTTTCAAATTCTTCCATGATTTGCGCAAGTTCTTCATCAGACAACAAGTCGGAAACAGGGACTTGAGCTGATGGAGCTTCAGCAGCTTCCATAGAACCGGCTTTAGCCATATGTTTTCCAATATGATTGTTGAATGTTGTCTCACTCATAAAGGCAAACGCAGCATTTGATGCTCCTGTGCTATGTAAGACACCTTTACCAAATTGCATATCAACAGGTTGACCTGTATCGCGAGCGATTTGTTTTTGACGGTCATAGACAATGTCCACAAACTTATTAACCGCTTCAGCAGGAGCCAAACCATTGGTAATTTCCAACAATTTAGAACGAGAACCTTCAATGTCATATTGCCCATCCATAACTAATTTCATTTGAGAAATTTTGTCATCGATTTCTGGCAATTTATCGGCATTTTTCTTCAACTGGAGAACACTTTGAGTCATCGAATAGGTGATATCCATCGCCACACGTGTCAATTCTGGGTCAAAGTCACGGTCACCGAAACCTGCAATAAGTTTATTAGTGGTTGAACCAGCAAGACCTGTCCATTCAGCTTTGGCAATCAAGGCTTTCATGAGGGCACGGTTTTCGTCAACAGTATAACCTTGCTCGAAGTGTTTTTCCATATCCGCTCGATTACCCTTAATACCATCATCAGCTAAGCGTCCGAGAGACTCTTTGAGAGTATGCTCATCAGCGAATGACAATGCATATGCTCCGTATGATTTTGGACTATCAATGATTTGAGCCTGAATATCTTCAACAATGTGAGCAAGCTCCATATTAGATTTGCCATCTTTGAAGGTGATATTGCTATCATCAATACCATTAGCTAAGACAGCCGCCTTAAAGTGAGAGCCACCAGTACCCAAGAACACTTCACCATAACGGTTCAATTGTTCATATACAGATGATTTGGCAAACAACTCATCTTTTTCTTCATCAGTAAGGTTTAAATTGTTGTAACCATTCAATCCCATTGTATCACTGTCGAAGTCCCCATCGACCTGATTAATCATGAGTGGATTGACATGAGTCATGTTAGGACGATTACCACCAACATTTTCCATTGAGATAACGTTACCAGATTGTACACAAGGGTCACGGTGAGCAAGAACACGGTCACAATCAATAGATGTGGAAATTTGTCCAAGCTTCAAACGAGGGTCAGGTGAAATCATCTCAGTTTTTGCACCTTCAAAGAAGGTCATTGTGTCGATATTCTTGATGATATTATTTTTCTTAGTCAAGTCATTATAGTCAATTGCAACAGCTTTATTGTATGCGATTTGTAACTGACGTTCATTCCCAACAGCTAGTTGCTTGAATACATCTGCATAACGATATGGGATTGTTTCACCTTCTGCAACACGAATTGGAAGAACATTACGGCCATTTTCATCAACGATAGGTTTACCAGTCATTGGACTCACAATTGACATGTCACCCAAGTCAATATTAATAGCATTATCAACCATCCGATTTGTAAGGGATAAACGAATAACTGCAGGTGTCATAAAGTTGTATTCCTGAGCACTTACCGTTTCACGAGCTCGAACACATCCAAGGAAGTTATCATCCTTCAATAATTCTGACTCGTCTTTAAAGCTAACACCCAAACGCTCAAATGCTGTAGCAACTTCATCGATATGATGGTTGCGCACATCTTCTTGAATGATTGCTTTTCGGTATAACTCATCACCAACTTTGAAGCCAATGCATGTCGGAATAGCGTAGAATATTTACGACCAGCACCTTCTTGACCGTAATCCTTTGATTTGTGTTCAGCCGTTTGAGGTAAGGTAATATAAGCAACTTCCACAATACCATCTTTAATCACTTCACCATTCGGTAAGTGTAAATCTGATTTTTTACCAACTAACCCTTCATGAGCAACACCCATGTTTAGACGGCTAGCAAGCGATACTGGAGATACAACCATATCCAACTCTGGATTTAATCGTGCAAATTCAACAGCATTAATCAAACGCTCATCAGTTGCATCTTGGTCATTCATGTCTGGGTCAATGATAAGAGATGATACAGATTTATTACCATGCATATCAGTAAGTTTGTCACCTGTTTGAACAGCACGGCGAACGACACCATTTTCATCAGTGAATAATCCAATTTCGTCATGTTCAGTAGCAATCGGAGCCAATTTTTCAGCACCTTTTTTGGTTAATACAAGTGCATCTTCCGCATTCCACATTGCAAACTCAGCATAAGCCACATTAACCTTTTCAACGTTGGTAGATGTGAGTAAAGCATTGAAACTCATTTGATGACGGTTAAAGTTATCAGTATCAATTTCATACTCTTTCATAATATTACCAAGAGGTGAATGAATCTGAGTACCACGAGTCAAGGTTCCGTCAGGATTGAATTCAGCATCTTCAGTTAGGTAGAAAATAACACCCATGTTAGAACCATTTGATGTACCAAGGGGGTCAATCAAGCCCTCAGCATCATCGTCCAACATTGTTAGGGCAACAGCACCTAAATCATCCGTACGGTTTTGATATTCAGCAATAAGCGAATTGTTTTGTAAATATGATTTACCGAGAACAACTTTCTTCTTGTATGTATCGAGAATTGCTTCACCAAATGGGTGGTTATCGAAATCTGGAAGATTACGGGACACATCAAGAATCGTCTTAAAGCGAACATCCCCATTAGTTAATTTATATTGCAATTCAACAGCACTAATAGCACGTTCAACAGGGTCAATGTGACGCAATCTTTCAACACGTGAACCTTCTTCATCCGCAAAATATCCAATATGATAAGGAATGTATTTCACATTACCATTCTTGAAGATACCTTTTTCATCCACTTCTGGTAGGTTAGTGATTAATCGGTCACCGATTTTAAGAACACCATATTGAGAATCGTATTCAGCTTCCTCGACACCAAGGCGTTCCATGATACGTCCAGCAAAACTACCATCAACCGTTTGTGGTTCAAATTTGTAATCAATGCTGGCATCTCCATAATTTAAACCGTATAAGCGTGATACTAATTCGCGACGATAATTTGATTCGTACACAAGGAAATGAGGAATGTCTTTCTCAGCAACGAGATGTGTACGAAGTTCACCCATGATGTCTGTGACATCAAAGCTTCCCCCCATCCACAATACCCACTAACTCAGTGAATAATGTTGCATATGTCAATTGAGCACCCGCCAAATCCTTTTCTGCACGTTCCTGAATCTCTTCAAAGTTTACATTATCATCTGGACGACGTACACGACGACCACGTTGACGACGTGAGTTACGATTCAATTGATGACGCGTATCGATAGCATCTTCGGGGTTACCATCCATCAGGTCACTCATAACAGCAATCTCGTTCGATACGGGTTCAAATCGTGAACCACCCACATAGACACCATCAACATTTTTCAATGTATGGTCGACATGGATAGAACCAAACTCAGTTGAAATAATCAATCCATATGGAACGACCGTTCTATCCGGGTATAATGAAACATTTGGACGATTTACATAGTTTAGTAATTCTTGTGCTTCTGGTTCTGTCAATTTGTCAGCAAAATCAGTCATTGAGCGCTCGGGTAAGAGCATTTTGAGTTTACTAACATAAGGTCTTTTTTTTGCCATTTTAATTCCTTTCTTATTGTATAATCAGTCCCATGCGTTCTGCATCTGCAACAAATCGTTTCACAGGAACAGACGCTGGTGACAACACCGATAGATATGATTTATAATCTTCACCGCCAAATATTTGCGGGATAAATCCTCTAAGGTCATAACGTAAACCCCCAATCGGATGTTTGCTTAGGGGATTCATGAGCAACTGATTGTGCATGGATTTCACGTTTCAGCCTTTGGCTGGTATCTTGCACACCTTGAGTTAATTGATTTGAACCAACTAAATGTATCTTTTCATCTTCAGTGAGTTCAATAGCATCTTCCAACTCGTTCAGTAACAACATTTCATATAAGAAAATAACTCGCATCATATCACGTGTATAATTCTTATTTAATTGTTTGTCAACACCCAAGTCCGGAGCATCATCAACCAACTCTTTAGCCAATGCCGCCGCATCTTCAGTCACAGGTGTACGTTTTGTATCCTTTGTATTGCTAGATTTGAATAAATCAATATATGACGGATTCAACTCTTCAAATGCAATAGTTTTACCAAAACGTGTCTCAAGAGTTTCATTCATCCAATCAAACACAGCAACAATTGGACGCTCAACATAGCCCAAATCTTGCATACGTTCTCTAAAATGAACATCGCGACGCATCATGTCACGAATAGTTTGTGTCATCATAGTCGTATTTCCTTTCTTCTCTTTTCTTCTATTATACCATGTATGCATGGAAAATGGTATATTTCTTACGTAATAGCATTCAATGAACACTGAAAAATCATAGACAATGACATATAATTGTGATATAATAATGATATAGTACTAAAAGGAGGATATCTTATGCAGAAATACATGTCCAATCCTTGTGATTGGATGACAAATATCTTTTGGGAGGAAACACCATGAAATTCATCGATGATGTATCCGAAAAAGCCAAAAGTATAATGACCGCTAGGGAGCGTAAGCGAAATCGTGAGAGCGAACGAAAGTATACCGATTATACTATAAACGCCCGTAATACAAAAGATAACGCGAAAGAGCTGAGGCGTGCACAGAAGAAGAAAGCCGAACCAGACCCAGAATGGTATAAACCCGTATCCTATTATGGCCCACCAGCGGCATCCATATTCTTAGCTATCATGTTATGGTATTTGTTTCACACATTAGCCAGTATCACTAAACCAAACATATCATGGTTTGCATCAATCGGCTTTTTGAAATGGTATATACCGTTAGCCATAGTGGCCAATTTGATAATAATACCAATTGTATATAAGAAAACAAGAGCTCAATGGTTTACGAAAAACGCCATTTATATTGATGATGATATGGAAGACCGTCCCGATGATGCATATGTTCGAACCGTAGACCATATGGCATTACAATTGGACATCGCACCCGACGTTGGTTTGGGATTTGATGGTCACGCATCTACATTAATGAGTCACATCATGGTATCGAATAAAGGTATCAAAAAAATCAAAGTACCAGTCTATGATAAAAACGTAGATGGGTTTGTAAAACGTGATGAAAATGGTGATATTGTATATGAAACGAAACCGATGTTTGACGAAGAATTGGCTCATCGATTATATGATATGAGTGGTGTACCACCTGAATTCCGACTTTTCTATGACGCACGAGATTACGACTTTAACCCTATTGATAAAAAGACAAAACGTCGATTGGGTGACTATGGTCGAATGGAATATGACACCTTAGCCGATGTCATCAATAATAACTTCTATGTATTAGATACAGAAACTGCACGCCCTGCAGGTGTGTATTTCTATGACCGCCGACCTGTAAATACTATTCTTATAGCTATTACACGTGGTGGTAAGGGGTATATGAATGGAACATTGTAATTTAATATCAGATATGATATAATAGAATTATAATCAACCAAAGCCCCTCTTGTTTGGCGACAAGCAAGAGTTATCATGTTAATTGCTTTGAATCCCTAAAGCCTATCCACCAAAGCGGAGATTGAAAAATCAAACGTAACGGTTGCGAAAGTAGAAAAAAGAGATAGGATAGTAATATGGTTAAATCCTACGTTACTGAACAATGGGTCTTTAGCAGCCACACCACTAAGTCACTTGATAGGTGGTAGGTCCAACGATTATCCCCTTACGGGGGAGTAGAACCGTAAGCAGTACAAACCGTACAAGACGGAAGAAAAATATGAATCTCTTTGTGTTGATAATCTTGAGAAGGATAAACAACATGAAAATATATGCACGAAAAACAAAAATAGTAGATATAACAACAACAGATGCTGATACCTTTATTCATCAGTATCACGACCAAGGATTACCTGTAATTGGTAAGGGACGATTTGATGCAGCATTATCATATAACAATGAAATTGTTGGTGTAATCACCTGTTCAAACCCACGAACGAGTGCGAAAAAACGAGTATATCAGCAAGAATTAGTCCGATTAACATTCAAAAAAGATATACGAGTCATCGGGGGAGCATCGAAACTCATCAAACATTATGTGAGGACCGTTCAACCGCGAAATTTCTTCACCTATCAAACGTTGGGTGGTGAATTGACATCCGTTTATGAACATGCAGGAATGACATTTGTGAAAAAGACTAAAACAAAGCAAATACTTGTTAAAAATGGATATGACTATACATCAGCATTATCAAATAGGGACACCAAATATTTGTATTTGAACTCTCAGTTGGTGAATTTAGGCCCTGACCAGTTATTAGGCACATCAATTGGTGAGCAATATGAAAACGGTAAGAGACTGACAAACGCTGAATTATTCATCAAATATTGTGATTATCACACAGAAACAGTACCCGGTGATGCCGTATATGAGTATAATAATCCAAACTATCTACATTATATATATCGAATAACCAACGACGATATTACGGATAATCATTATTATATAGGTAGACATAGTGTTTATACCCCTAATCACTCAATGGAAGATGTTTTAAATGATACGTATATGGGGTCAGGTGGTCGCAAATATAAACAATGGGTCAAAAAAACACAAGAAGATGGGCATCATCTTCAAAAAGAGATACTCAGCATCCAAGAAAATTATTCCCAAAATTTATTTGAGGAAGAAAAAATAATTGGGACATTATATGAAACAGATGAACAGTGTTTGAACAGTGTTCGTGGTGGAACCCAATCGTATATCAACTCAGGTATTCGACCACAACATATCGACCAATGTAAAATACACGGTGAAACCCTATTTAATGGTCCCAAGTGTATGTTATGTCACCCAATAAGTGACTATCATATGCGCGAATGCGAACGACATGGATTAACCATTCACAATCACACAACATGTTGTGTTTGCACAACAGAGAAAGGACTGTCTAAAAAGGTTTGCGAAACATGGATTTGTCAAACATCGTGGTGATATGTGCCTTGCATGTCAAGTAAATCAATCACCTATATATGAAGCAAGTTGCCATAAACATGGATTAACAAAGCACAAAGGCTACACATGTTTGAAATGTGCATCTAAACGTGCAATGAAAACTTGTCCTATACATGGTCAAGTATCATTCAACGGAAATCATTGCACTAAATGTGTGAATCAACGAACAGTAACCCAAAAAAGATGCGAAATCCATGGATTAACCAAATTCCAAGGTGACAAATGTTGCCGATGCATACAGTCCGTAACAATACAATGGTGTGATGAATGTGGTGGGGAGACAAAATGGAGATATGGTAAATGTCTGAAAACACCAGCTCCAAGTAAACGATTCACACCAAAAAAAGAAACCTCCAGAGCATACTGTTCATTATGTCAGAAAGAAACTCGACATGTGAATGATAAATGCATGTCATGTGTTGAAAAATCTCTCTACAATCAACAAAATTGCCCAAAACATGGGCTCACAAAATTTCGTGCTAAAACATGTTGTGCTTGCCGTGCTGAGAAAATGCGAGCACAACGAAAACAACGCAAAGAGAATAAGATATAATCTCGTCTTTTGTGAAAGCAAAAGCAGCACATTTAAGTGCGCGGATGGGAGTTGCGTTCCATTCGGAAGACCACGCAAACGTACATAGAACCAGCTTTCGATGTTTGGACTCGTGAAAAGGACCCTTGGAATATTTTCACAACCGACCCGAAAGGTGAATTGATTGGTAAATTCTATTATCCTGCAACCGTTCGCGGATATGAAGTAATCCAATTCAACCTAATGAACCCTAACTTGACCAACACCTTCAACCCATTGATTAATGCATTACAGAAATTCCGACGTAATGATGATACAAAAGGTCAAGCCTTAATCGATGGTATCGTGGACACACTATGGCCAGACAACGGTGAAATCTGGAACCCTGCCGCAGGTAACATGTTCCGGCGTGCCGTATACATGCTATTCTCTATTTATATTGACCAAGAACGTTATATACGTTACTTAGGATACAAGAATGGAGCTGCGCCAGAACTGATTGAGCAATCGGTCAATGACAACTATTCCAAAATTACATTATTCAACGTGTATTCATTGGTTGGTGAATTGGCGGCTAAGATATCCAAAGATGTGGATTTCATCAACATCGACCCGTCAGCGCCACCAGTAGCAGAAAAAGACTTGTTTACACTAGCCTTTGATGCTATGGCAATGCTACCAACGAACAATTTGCGTAGCCAAGCCATCACCGCGAACAACGCCATTAAACAAATTGCTAGTGCCCCACAAACCCTTGCAGGTATCTATGCATCCCTAATGACTGGTTTGTCTGTCTATGCCGATAATACAACCCGAGCCCTTATGAGTGGTTCATTGACTGACGCTTTTGACGTTGGTGGTATGGCATTCCCACGTCGTTTCGGTGTCCAATTCGATAACGCATTCGTTCAAGAATATCGTATCGTAAAAGAATTAGCCCATTGGTCATGTTATGAAGACGAAAACTTCACCCTCAAATATGAAGGTAAGGACTTTGAACACGAAGAACGAATCAGCCCATCAAACTGGACATGGTGTTACTTGAAAGGTATATTCCCAAAAGATAAAGTATATATCAAATTGGAAATTAAAACCGACGGGGCCGTAGCGAAAACATTCTACTTTGAATTCCAAAAAGGATATAAAACCTCAGGTGGTGTATCCTACATCATTGACCCAATCACGAAGAAAAAGGTTGTATCTGGAGGAATTCTGATTGAGCTTGACCCTAAGACTAAGAAACCAAAAGTATCAACCTATAGCCAAACAGGTATTTCCTATGCAATGAAAACTTTAGAAACACGTGAGGTGCCGATTATTGCATCATCACAAGTTTTCTATAGTGAGCGTCCGAAGTTCTTATTTGCTATCACGCCACCACACTTGCAACAATATCAACGTCACGTATTGGTTATCATCAAACAAATTATTGATGAAATCTATGCAGATTCATATGTGGTGAAAAAAGAACGTAAACCAATTGTTGGTACCCGTTTAATGCTTGAAGAATTTGGTAACATCCGTTCAGGGGAAATGGTATCCCAAATATTGATACTGTAACATCTATCGCCCTTGGTCAGGATTTACAATTGACCTTCGTATTGCAGTCATTCCAGCAGTTACGCTCAGTATATGGTGAAGATATCGAAAAGATTATTCGCGCAAACTCGGCTAACACTATCTTCCTGAAATCAAACGACGAAGAGTTGATTAATGAATTAACACGTCTATCAGGTACAAAACACGTCACACGTAGTCAAGGGCGTTCAGTAGCACACAAAATGGGTGACATGATTACCGTTGGTGAACCTGTAATGACATATAATACCGGTGTGGAAGAGACAACAGCTTTGACATCAAACCAATTGCTCTTCTTAGCTAACTCAGCTCCTGGTAACTCAATCACATTCTCTCAGGGAGAAATGGCGATTTTGAACAAACTAGACACGATAACACCAATGGCCGCAGGTTTGCATAAACGTTTACCGCAACCAAAAACAGGTCCATATGCAGATAACACATTACCGTCTACCAATGATGCCGACTCAATCAACATCTTGGAAAATACAATTGATGGTGAGGAATTAGTGAAATCACTAGTTTCTCAAGCGAAGATAGCCTTAGATGTTAAAAAGCCTATTTAGATTTGGCGAAACAGCACAATATGGTCATCGATGAACGTAATGGTGAATTAGCAAACCTTATGATGAACACCGTGTTCGAAGAATATGAACGTGTCAAAGGTGTTGAACGTGTAGACCTTGCAAATGTGAAATCATATGCTGATATTGCACAAGAAATGTATGACGCTTTGATGATAATTAAAGATAAAACAGCCGATAAAGGTGAACGACTCAGTCGTATAACAGCCTTGAAAGAACAATTGGTTCGATGTGCAATGGACAAAGAATTACGTGATTTGACCCAAGATTATCGTGAGGCAACTGATAGTAATCCGAAAAACCCAATTGGTTATGACCTAATCAAAGTTTCACGATTCATTCGAGCAATGAGAATTGCCCATCCGAAAGAAGAAAAGCTCAAAGTTGAAACATCAGGACTCAATCCTGAAGAGTTTACTGAAGCTATCACTCAAAAAGCTTATGAAACTTCTAACTATACAGGATATGATTCAGGTGACCTTCTATTCGATATCAATAACTCATACCACCGTGATGCCCTGGAACAAATACTCCAAGAAATCTTAGATGGTATGACCGTAGACGGAGTACAAATGGTCGAAAAAGAACCTGATGTATATAACATTGTCATTTCAGGAATTCGTGTTGGATTCTATGAACAATTAGATAATGGATATAACACAGAGTTCGATGTCAAACCAAAGAAACTTTCAGAATTAATATCTAAAAATGCAATCCTCAATGGACGCATTCAAGATATATTCAAAGAAGGATAAAAAGAAAAGACCTCATATGAGGTCTTTTGTGTTAGCTAAATAACTCTGCACCAATCATCCAGTTCGTGCAGTTATCATTTTGCGCTTTATCGCGTGTGGTCAACTTAACGGATACGCCAGTTCGTGTATAATTTGGATTCATCATCGCTTTATAGTGTGATGGTGAAGCTTTCCATTGTTCAAAGAGTCGTTTGGCAATCCATTGCTCACTAACCAATTGATAAGGATTTGACAATATGCTATAAGCTAACATATTTTCACCAAATCCATTTGATGTGTAATCACTTGGTAAACCATCCATAATAGTGGCCCAAGATGACCCATCAGGTCTTGTATGAGCCTTACCTTGATAGCGAATGTGACCATAATCAGCCATTTCTTGTGCTCGAACTTCTGATAATTTAGCTAGAATGCTATCATATTTAATAGGTTTAATGCCATGAGCTTTCCTATCCATATTGATATACTCAACAAAATAAGCATTAACTTTCTCAGAATTAATGAGTTTATTACCATTAAATTCACTGACAACATCATTACCAACACCAGCCCATGCCCACATATCTTCACCATCGACATCTTCAACCAAATATGATAAATCAATAGTTGCTACTGCATTATTAAATCTATCATCTTCAGATTCTGTCATCAAATCATGATAAGATTTACCCATAAAGGCACGAGCATCATGGTGAATTGATTTAATAATGGCACCATGAATTGAATCACCAGTGTTCAAGTCAATAATTTGAGCCGATGTGGCAACCTTAGAACCCATAACTAAAATATCATTAATAGGTTCGACGGTTGTTTTTGTTTCAACAAGGGACGAATAAGATAACACACCATTTTGGTACGTATCTTTATACGATTTAATCATTTGGCCTTTAGTTCCTGGAATCAACTTAGACTGACCAGCAGGTAGCGTATCATCGTATTGAACTGTACGACCTTGAGGTATATCCTCAACGACTTGTCTAAATCGAACGTCTGAGTCATCTGTTTTACGTGTACCATCACCAGAGGCAATTGGCTTAACAATCGGTGTATCAGGGTTCACAGGTTTTGGTGCTTCTGGTATATCATCCCAACCAATTGGTGGCGTTGGAGGTGCATTCCAATCTAACGGTGGTTCAATAGGTGGAGCTAATGGTGTATCGATATCATCTATCATTGGCGGTAACATTGGCTCATCAGTCACAGGAGGCAATACAGGCTCATCAGTCACTGGCGGTAACATTGGCTCATCAGTCACAGGAGGTAATACAGGCTCATCAGTCACTGGTGGTAATACAGGCTCATCGGTTACAGGAGGCAATACAGGCTCATCAGTCACAGGAGGTAATATTGGCTCATTAGTTACTGGAGGTAATATTGGCTCATCAGTCACAGGAGGCAATACAGGCTCATTAGTTACTGGAGGTAATATTGGCTCATTAGTTACTGGAGGTAATGTTGGCCCATCAGTCACAGGAGGTAATATTGGCTCATTAGTTACTGGAGGCAATACAGGCTCATCAGTCACTGGAGGCGATACAGGCTCATCAGTTACAGGAGGCAATACAGGCTCATCAGTCACTGGAGGCAATACTGGCTCATTAGTTACTGGAGGTAATATTGGCTCATCAGTCACAGGAGGCAATACAGGCTCATTAGTTACTGGAGGTAATATTGGCTCATTAGTTACTGGAGGTAATGTTGGCCCATCAGTCACAGGAGGTAATATTGGCTCATTAGTTACTGGAGGCAATACAGGCTCATCAGTCACTGGAGGCGATACAGGCTCATCAGTTACAGGAGGCAATACAGGCTCATCAGTCACTGGAGGCAATACTGGCCCATCAGTTACCGGTGGCAATACAGGCTCATCAGTCACTGGAGGCAATACTGGCCCATCAGTTACTGGAGGCAATACTGGCTCATCAGTTACTGGAGGCAATACGGGCTCATCAGTTACTGGAGGCAATACTGGCCCATCAGTTACTGTTGGCAGTTTCGGTTCGTCTTTCACTGTTGGCAGTTTCGGTTCATCTTTCACTGTTGGCAGTTTCGGTTCGTCTTTCACTGTTGGCTGTTTCGGTTCATCTTTCACTGTTGGCAGTTTCGGTTCGTCTTTCACTGTTGGTAGTTTCGGTTCATCTTTCACTGTTGGTGGCTTGATAGAAGTATTGGCATCGGACTTGGTAGTCCCTTCAATGTCAGCAAACGGATTTTCAACGACTGAATCAGAATCGAATGGTATATCCGTGGATGGTAAATCAAAAATATTTGACGTACGAACATCACTGTTCTTAGCTAATTTTCCAACTGATTCAATAACATCACCCTCATAATAATATGAGACATCAGGTTTTTGATAGTTTCGAATATTAGCAAGTTGTTGTTGTTCTGCAACCATAACGGCATAACCAATACGACCTAAGATATCAGGCAAATAATCCGTCTTACCGATTGCTGAACGTTCTTCTTTAATTTTTTCAGCAAGCGATGCAACCTGAGAAACAGGTTGAGATTCCGCTCGTACATGTGTCGGAACAGACAACGCCGTTGCAACCATGCCAGATGTAAGAAGAACCACAGCTGGAATTTTTAGCTTGGTAAGAGTCTTCATATTAATATCCTTTCTATATGCAGGTACATATCTACTTATATTATACCATAATATTGAACGCATCCACAATAATATATTAAAAAAACTCACCAAAAGGTGAGTTCTTACATATTGGTTAATACTTGTGTCAATCCTCGTTCATTAATACCTTGCGAATATGGAGCTGGTACACCGAATATCAAATCTGCTGATTTATGGTTCGTTTCCAACTTCTCATTGAGTTGGTCAAACAGACTACTATCAAGCATCGATACTTGACCAAAATCGACACGATAGCCGGTCAATGCTGTAAAACCACCACCAATAAAGATAATGGCATCGAAGTAATCACGTCGGCCATATGTTTTCAAGATAGTATCAGTCACGACATCAATAAACTTGTCTTTCGTTGGTGTGACATATTGACCCCACAATTCACGACGTTCTGCACGGCGTTTATTAGTAGACTCCAAGACTTTTTGTAAATCTTTTCGACTTTCAATCGTCAACCCTTCACGAGAAGCACTCGACATAGCATCTTCTAATAAATTACCATAACCACGAGTAATGGAATATGAATATTCAGCATTGAATCGCTTATTACGGAAAACAGCAAGGTCAGTCGTTCCTTCACCAATATCAACAATAAGGAAATCTTCCAAATCACGAATCGGGTCTTCTTCACCGAGTGAATCATATACGGCGGTAATATCAGCCCTAAACTGACGGTCAACCGTATCCAACAACCCTAAGAATCCGGCTTGTCCCTCATTGAGAACGGCTACTTGGGTAAAGGTTACAACCACATCTTGAGTACCAGTTTTTCGATAGATACGAATAGTATGAGAACCAGTCAGTAATTGTTTATATTCATCAATTAAACCAATTGATTTTGCTTCAACAATTGGAATGGATACTGCTAATGTCACATCGGTATCACCCTCAAGATAAGGTGCGATTGAACCAAATAGTAAGCTTGTTGTGATTTCGTGATTTGCTTTATAAGATGTTGATGTAACATCATATTCTCGATAATCAGGAATATCAATTGCTTTGTGTCCAACTGCCACAATACCATCCACATGGTTTAATGGGCTATCAATGACTTGGAGATAGATGTCTGTAGGGTCATCCTCAACTCCAAAAGTAAGGTATTTAGCTTCAGGAATGGTGACTACACTCGACGGAAACCGAAGCGGTGCAAACACTTGATTTTCTTTAGTCAGAATCATTCCTTTGACGCTAGAGTTTCCAATATCTAGTGCACATTTCATCTGTTATTTTCTCCTTTGTTTTTTTATATTATCATTATTCTTTTTGTTTGTGTTAGTGGTGGATTATATCCTTCGAGAACATCTTTTAACGCACGACGTACACAAAGGGTAATCACCTGACTCTTAGACCAATTAGTTGTTTCATGAGCCAATTCTAAATCATCAACAACTGACTCAGGAAGTGTTACCAATAGGCGTTTGGATTTACGGTCTTTCATATGTTTCTATCCTTTCTGTTAATATCCCTACAAGAAATCAGACAATAGCGGATTTGTTGTGACAACTTGACCACTTTCCGCAAGTGTTTCTTTGGTTTTTGCAAGAGTAGCTTTAGAACGTTCTAATATGTTATCAATCTCCGTTGTCGGTTTCCCACTAGCTGGACGATTTCGTTTCCCGGATTCAGCAACCTCAGACTTCGGTAACGATGCATTTGATTCTTTCAATCTCCGTTGACGAGGTGTTTGTGGTACAGTATCTTTGACTTCAACAGAAATAGGTGTTGGAACATCGCTACCAAAATCAGCAGCAATCTCTTCAAATAGAAATAATGCTTCAATACCATTACGAGTTGGAAGTCTAAGTAATGTCTCACAGACTTGCAGAACATATAAACTTCGACCTAATGATGCACTATTGAGAAAATCTCTCAGTTCAGCACTATCTTCATGAATGTCTATACGAATTGGGATATCGATTGGTTCAAAATCACCCAAAGGTAAACCTTTTTGGATAAACCGAAGACTAGCTTCCGGTGTCCAATGATTGAGTCGACTAGTTCGCTCTAAAACAGAAAGAAGTGCCCGAAAGACACGAGAAAATGCAGGTGTCTGCTTTTTATATTCCATGAGTCCCCCATATCGGGTCCTACTTGAAATGACAAGTGTCATACGTTCTCCTTCCTTATCAGACAATGTCTGTCATCTTTATATCTCTATTATATCACAAGATAATCATATTGGCAAGCATTATTCGCATATTCACGCTTGTTCACCGGCTACCACCTCATCAGGATACGGAATTCGATTTTCATCTTCTACCTTATTCATATACTGACTCATAAGAACCGACATGAACGACTCCGGTGGAGTCTCCAATTTTGCTAACTGAGATAATCCTGCAGTCTTAACGGCACCTTCAGAGTAAGCTCGAACTTCGGGAATCACGTCATGGACCATGTGTTCCGTATATTTGAACAAAATTTCCATCAATTCTCTAGGTGATAGATTTGCGGACTCCCATCGTTTACGGGATTGGAGAACTTTACGTTTTTTATGCCTAAGGTTTGTTGGTAAACTAAACACAGCTAGCAAATCTAAAACCTTATCGGCATCTTCGGTCACTAGGCATTCCTTGACAGCTTGACGACCCTTATCACTTTGTGATACGATTGCAACCTGAATTAAATCAGTAAGTGAGGACACTCGAAAATCTTGAATACGTTGTTGGCTTTCAGATGATTCACTAGCAGTTAAAAGCATCATCAATCAATGTAACAACCTCATCATAATACGGAGCAGACCCATCCAATAGGGCATCGCCATAGTACATTGGAATAACATCGCGATATTTACGAATATAAGAATTGATTTCATCACGAGCTAATTTGAATACACCAAGATTTTTCAAGCTCTGGGAGCATTAACATACGATGATAACGTCCAGGGTCACCTTGCCGTGCCGCACGACCAGCAAATTGTCTCTCTACACGTGAATTTGGACGGCCACCTATTTGGAAAAACAACCAACCCACGCTCATAGTCCGTTTCATGGATATGGATATCCGTACCACGACCCATAATATCAGTAGTTACAACAATTGAACCGACCTCACCAGCGGACTCAATAACCACACTCTCGTTCGTATCAGTAGAGACCAACAATTTATGCTCGATACCGCTATGATTTAAAAATTCGGATACACGAACCGCACTAATATCAGATGAACATCCAATTAGAATTGGATGGCGACTAGCTTGATATAATTTAATATGTCGTGGTAAGTCATTAAATAATAATGACTCAGTCATATATAGATGTGTTTGTTGTTTAAGTTGGTTCGGCAACCTATCTGGTATTTCAATAACCGAAGCATTATAGATTTCAATGAATTCTTTAAATGACTTACCAAGTGTCCCCGTCACACCAGTAATGTGAGGAAACAAATTGAATAGAACTTGGTACGTGATTTGCATGGAGCTAGATGAACCAACTCCTGTAAAGACGCCTTCTTTCATTTCCACGAAAGCATGCAAGCTATCATTCAACGTACGACCACGCGCCAATCGACCAGTCGCTTTATCAATTAAGACAACACGACTACCTGAATCTGGGTCAGGCTCATCCTCAACGACATAATCCTGAAACGCTTTTTGTTTAAACAAGGCATCCACTGAAGAATAAATAGCATGAATAAACGCCTGATTGCAGAATATACTATCATCTACATCCAATAGTTTATAGATTTCATCCCAGGCCTTGTCTCCAAGAGATGGTTCACCACCATCTTTCTCAGAATAATCCATGGTGGATAGATGACGCAATTTATTCAAATGTCAATCACAGAGTAGGTTTTACCATTATGTTCGATTTCAGATAATTCTGAACCTAAATCCGTTTCTTGCGCAATAATCAATGGATTACGCGCATCATCCATTAGAATCTCATCAACCTCATCAATAATGGCTGCATGAAGTGGGCGTGAAATAGGTTTAACATCTTGACCAATACCTGATGCCAGATTTGAATTTAAATACGCAAAACCCAAAGATGAGTTCGTACAATAGGTAATATCACAGTTAAACGCTTGGTGTTGTTCCATTGGGCTCATATCGTTTGATGTATATGCATTACTCAACCCAAAAAAGTCATAAATCACTCGTGTTTCTTCCCAGTCACGTTGACTAAGATATTCATTAACCGTAAGTACCATAACACCTTTATGTGTCAAACCGAAAGCTAAGGTTGGCAAGATAAGTGTTAATGTCTTACCAGAACCAGTTGACATCTGAATCATTTGTCTATCCAGCGCTGCCAAGGCTCCTAAAATCTGTACATCATAGTGAAACTTACCAAGTAATCGATAACAGACTTCACGTGCTAAAGCATATAAATGATGGATTTCCTGTTTATTCTTTAAATTAATCGTTGTCCACGATTTGGCTTCATGCTCGAGCTCATCCATACTCATAGAACGATAATGGTCTTGTAGCTTATTGATGTCTCTGAGCCTTTTTTTCAATTTACGTAGTTTACTAGCACTATCAAAAGATACTGAGTCATAAATAGATTCTAAGTTCATAATAGCACCTTTCTATATCATGTTTATATCTATAGTATATCACATTTCTGAGAATTACGCAATAGAAAAACCCGCAAACGCAGGTTTTCTATGTTATTGAATAGCCTTGATAATATCACGTTGAGATTTACCATTCACGAGTCGGAATGTAACCTCTGAAATGATATTGTTAACGTATTTCACACGTTCAACATAAGGCTTCATTTCAGCTGACAAGATTTAGCTTGTTTAGATGCCGGCATACCTTTTGGACTAAATGTCATTGTAAATGTTGCAGGCTTAGCTGATGTCTGATTAGTTGTAGTTGTTGTGGAACCTGATTTACCTGTTTCGGTACGTTTAGGCTCAGTTGCAACTGACGGTGTACCAACAGATGGTTTGTTAACTGTTGGTTTGTTAACTGTGTTTGATTTAGCAATTGCTTTAGCAAATGCTTCACTATTGACAGGTGTAACAGTCGCTTCCGGACCACCATTGATTGCGGTTTTAGAACTATTATAAACCACGACAAATTTGTTTTTGTCATTGAGTTTAATAGATTTAATTGAGCCTGACGCAACACCATGATTAGCAGCATACTTCAAGGCATCTGCATCCGTGTTGACATCTTCAGCATAGATAGTCAATTCAGAATTTGTTTGTTCTAAAAGACCATCAACCTTGTCTAAACGGTCGCTTACTGATTTGTTGATATCAACCTGTTTATCAACTTGTGTTTTAACAGTGTTCACTAGTTCACGAATTGATAGACTACCTGATTGGCCATCCGCAATAGCTTTCTCATACTGTTTATTGAGCGCACGTTGTGCTTTTTGGAATTCTTCCATCAATGAGCGTGTAGCTGTCACATCACGACGAACAACAGAGAGGTTATTAGTTAACACCTTAACGTCTTCTTTAAGCTTGTTCACATCAGTTTTGAGATTATCAACATCATTGATACGAGTATTTGTTGCTGTCTCAGTCGAGTCAAAATAAAGCCCATTCACTTCTTCTTTGAAGATGTTAGTGACGTTGTCTACATCCTTAGTACGTTTCACTTTCATGAAGGTATCCATTTGGAAAGTAGATTGGAAGCATCGATTTGGTCAAGGAAGTCTTGGTCCCAATCAATTGTGACAACCGTCCAACGACTATCGGCTGCAGCACCAGTCTTACCAACAAGAGTGTTTAATCCTTCACCGGATACATTACGAACAACACTTTGTGTTGTGAATTTTGTAACATCGCTACCTTTAGGCAATTTACCACCGTTTCGACGATATTTGTTGTACAATGGTGTACCCGGTTGGAATTGAATGTCACCATTTGACTCAACAAAGTAACTACCATCATATTGGTCTGCTTCATGGAAGGCATCCGTGATAGAGTATGATGATGGTGCACTCTCAAGAACATCTAGTGCAATCTTCGAACCAGATGCTCTGTAATAGAACTCTGATTTATGTTCAATTTCAGCAGTTGGATTACTCTTGATATCCAAAGATGATAATTCCGAAATAGATAATACCGCATCTTTACGTGGGTCAAGTGTAGTTACTGTGTTAGTCACTTCATTAGACTTGTAGATGTTTCCAAAGTCTGATTGGTATGCTACGTTAGTGAACATATTACCACCATAGACACCACCTGGTTTATCAGGAGTTTGGTCAATAACCTTAGTTTCCATTGGAATAACTACGTTAAGAGATTACCTTGCTCAACGTATTGTTTATAGTAAGGGTGGTCATATCCTGACACAGAAACAGTGATAGCTGGACCTTTGCGGTCAATACCAGCATAAGAGTCAACTTGACGCCATGTCAAACCTTCAATCACCTTGTTTTCAGCATCTTTAAATGTACCATCCTCTTGTCCAACCGCAATAGTACGACCTTCATGTTGTACCAAGATTTTATGTTTCTTAGCATCAAAACTCAATGCATCTGACGGATAGAAGTCAACAAGGTGCAACCCTTTAGATTGCATTTCCTTATCAATGTTGACACCTTTATATTGGTCAAAGTCCCATGTCAAATGATAGTTATTTGTTGTACCAAAGAAGACAGTCTTACCATCAATGATGACACCCTTATCATTTTTATTATGTTTTACTGGGTCAGCTTGGTCAGTACGAACAACAACATTCCCTGAGTTAGCTTTATATTCATGGTTAACTAACACATCAGATGAGAATGTATATTTGGTATTGTCCTTAAGCAATTTAGCATAAAGTTTTGGCACATCATAAGAGAAGCTTTCTTTCATGATTCCACCAATAGTACCTTTACGTTCGGCTTGTAATTTATTGATTTCTACTAAGTAGTCATCAGTAGCGCGGAACGTAACTTTGTTATCTTTATACTCAACAGTCCAATTTGGATTTTGTTTTTCCATTAATTCTTTATTGAGCTCAACATTCTCTTTTGGAAGATTCACTGAAACCGTAAGAACATGATATTTGTCCCAACGTCCAGCCGGTAATGGGTCAGAAGTTGTGTTAATCGCAATCGTCTGATTAACCATAGCTTGATGTTCATTAACCTTATCAGTAGTAGACTTGATACTGATTGGTTCACCATCTTTATTATCTACTCCCGCATTCACTTCTGACGTTTGTTTGATATCATAAAATGCATATGATACATTTGGAACCTCAGGAGCTGTGACAGGAACAGGTGTAAAGTTAGGAATTTCAACAGGTGTCAAATATTCCTTAGTCACAGCATCAGCAATCTTAATATGGTAGATAGTGTATGTTGGACGGTCTGCTTCGGGAATAGTTCCTGTCGTACGAGTAAGACCATTAACATAGGTAGTCAATCGGTCGTTTTCTTGACGAATGGCATCTGTATATTTTTGAACTTCATCAGCTGATGATACAGTAACATCTTGTGCAACTAATTTGATATTACCCATATCGGCTTGAGTTTGGAACCCAACAAACGAATTTTGTAAGGTATTATAATTAGTCACAGCTAATTCAGTCTTCTTATATGCTTGCGTCTTCGCAACAGCCTGTTCAGCCTTCGTTTGAGCTGATTTCGCTTCAGCTTCACTATACACCTTAGATGATGTTGTTACACCACGACCTAAGGCTGTTAAGGTAGAAATAGAACCGCTTAATGTGTTATTAGCATCTTGGGCAGTTTTTCATTCTCAGCAACTTGGCTTGCATATTGACCTTTAGCTGCTCGGTAATCAGCTGTTGTTTTTTTGATTTCAGCAGCCTTATCAGCATAGTATTTAATAGCTTCTTGTCGAGCTTTTTCTGTCTCATCATGATTTCCAACACGGGTACGAGTTGTATCACGGAAGACATTAACACCCTCACTTTCAGCCTGACTGATTGCATCTTGGAGCGAACGAGTATCAACTGACACATCTAACGCACCAACCTTATCTTTGGTTTCTGCATGTGCAGTACCAACAAAAGCACCAAGTGGTGTAACAGCTAAAGCACCAATAGTGGTTACTTGCTTTTTAGTAATTTTCATTGAATGTTTCCTTTCACATTGTGATGTTTGAAACTGATAGATATAGTATAGACAGTTTCGTATATCTTAAGTATATCATAAAAGGCAGAGACTTGCAAGTCCCTGCCTATATTTTTAGCAAAATTTTATTGAGCTAATTCCGAATCCACAACTAATCCTTCCAAATCTTCGATTTGTAGAACGTCATCAACTTCTCGTGCTGGAAGTTTATCCATTTGATGAGAATCTGAATAGTCAATGACTTCAGCAGATAATGGGTCTTTGATATCAAGTGGTAAATCTCTCAATTCAAATGGTGCCCCATCGATAACGTTACCATTATCAACTAATTTTGAGATATGGTATCGCTCATTACGATATGTATCTGAAACAGCCTGGTCATTCGCCTCATCCGATTTGCGGATAGAAAGGGCATATGAATTTTTCTTATCATTTCGGATAACATATACATCACGACCTGCATATTTACGTGACGCAGCCAAATCAGCTTTGACATCATCAGATGCAACCTCAGTCAATAGATTATCTTGTGTAGCTGATAGAATGGTCTTGGTAATTGCATTTGGTGCATGAATATCTAATGGTAATGTGCGATAATGTAGTTTATCATTGAGTAACTCACCATTATCAACTAATTTCCCAACAGTGAAGTTAGGATAATTATATTGCGCGAGAACTTTATCATCATTAGATAATTCAGCATCGGTTGATGCTTTACGTAATGATAAAAATGTTTTCCCAGTCTGGTTGTTGGTAATAGAATACAAATCTTTACCCTCATAGGCCTGTTGGTGTTTAGCTTCTTTGGCTAATGTTGATTTTGAAACCATGTCAAACTCCTTTAGTATTATTTATTCTACATTAATTATACCATAAAAAAAAAGATACAGAGAAATCTGTATCTTTATTCATTAGGCATCTTCATCCTTTTTGCGACCTTTGAATAGACCAAGACCACCGATACCGGTTAAGACACCACCAATCATAGTGGCAACACTTGATGCTTCACCAGTGTTAGGGAGCTCTTTTTGTTTAGGAGCCGCGTCTTTTTCATAGATGTAGAATTTTTCAGTTCCATCTTTAGACATACGAACTTCTTTCAAGTGATATCCATCAAATGATTTTTGAGCTTTGAAGTCTTCACCCGTTTCATCATCAGACAAGCGTTTACCCTCGGTATCTGTCCAGTGTGTAATCACTTTCTTAGTTACTTTTTCATAAACGTTTGTAACATCACCAGTTTCTTTATCCACATCAGTACGGATAAATTTGTATCCCGGAATGTCATCACCTTCTTTGTCTGGATGAGAACCTTCAACTGAGTCTTTTAATGGCTTACCATCTTTATCAACCCATTTAGTTGTTGGATTCTTTCATATACGTTTGTCACATCGCCAGTTTCTTTGTTGATGTCAGTACGAATGAATTTATATCCAGGGATATCATCACCCTCTTTATCAGGATGTGAACCCTCAACTGAGTCTTTTAATGTTTTACCATTCTTATCCACCCAATTAGTGCGTGATGGTTTTTGTGCAACTTTTTCATACACATTCGTCACATTACCATCTTTATCAACGATAGTATGGATGAGTTTATATCCAGGTACATCATCACCCTCTTTGTCAGGATGTGAACCCTCTACCGTGTCTTTCAATGTCTTACCATCTTTATCAACCCATTTAGTGGTAACTTTCACTTGTGGAGTTGGTTGGGCTGGTTTCTCAGGTTCTTTATCCTTTTGGTAAATGTTGATAACATCACCTACTTGGAACTTAGTACCTTTCAAGTCACCATTGAGACTAGCTTGAGTCACAGTGTAAGCACGTAGTAAAGTATATCCAGGGATATCAGACACACCATCATTATCAGGAAGTGTTTGTTCTTTAGCCACTGGTTTCAATTCTTTACCTTGGTCATCAAACCAATAAGTATCTGGTTTCTTAGCTTCTGGTGTTGGGGCTGGAGTTTCCACTTTCTTGTAGACGTTAGTTGTTACGGTATTTGGACCGTTTTTCTCTGTTTTGAATTCAACAAGTTTGTAACCTGGAATGTCATCACCTTCACGGTCTGGGTAAGTACCTTTTGTTTCAGCTTTCAAGCTCTTACCATCAGTGTCAACCCAACGAGTTTTTTTCTGTTACTTGTTCATAAACATAAGTACGAGTACCATTTTCTGTTTTCGAATTTGTCAGAGTATAACCTTCGAATGTCTTCTCACTCTTATAGCTATCTCCAGTTTCATTTGGTGATAACTCTTTACCATTTGAAGTCACCCAACGAGTTGTGAGTTTCTTTTTGTGGAACATTGTTCTGGTCAGTTGTACCATTTGATGAATCTTCAATTTGTCCAGTAATGACTGCTGATTCGAAGAATGCAACTGAAGCTTCCGTAACAGTATCTTTCTTAAGGAACTGGTCACGAATAGATGCAGCACCATTGGCATACATGTTTTCATAAGCGTTCAATAATGGAGCAACTGCATCGATTTGACTCAACGCTTTGATATCAGCACCTGGAGCAGTAACTTTAGCAGCATAGGCATCAAAGGCTGATTTATAACCTTTTGAAGTTCCAGCTTTGTAGGCATCGAGTGCCTTCATTACATCACCAACTGTAGATACTGAACCAAAATTCTTTTGAATTTCATTTGATACTTGAGTATTCGCTGATTTATTTGCGAAACCAACCGCAATAGTATTGATTGGTGCATCTAAGTTATCAACAGTATAGGCTTCACCTGATTGAGTCTTGATTTGGAAACCACCAAGACTGTTATACCAGTTGATAAGTTTCAAGATAGTCGCACGAGCGGTACTTGCTTTTCCAGCATCACCAGATAATGCGTCATTCAAAAGACTATTCATTTTATTTGAATCCGCTAATTCAGGAACTGCCGCAACAGCCTGTTTGTAAAGCTCTGAATTTGTACCCAAAGTACGAATTGCACCTGCTAATGCTGACGCATTAACACCACTTGGGCGGTCAAAAACAACAGGGAATGGAGCTGTAGTAGCTTGTTTTGTCAAATCGAAGCCTTCAGCCGTTTGTGCATCAGCACTAGCCGTTGTAACTAAACTAGCACTTGTACCGAGTAATCCAATAGCTGCAAGCATTGCTTGACGACGTTTGTTAGAAGTAATTTGCATGAATGTTTCCTTTCTGTTTATCGCGCATTCATTACGCTAGATTATTTGATGTTTCCGTGACCTCTCCGAGGCGTTGAACAAGACGTTCAATCATTTCACCCATAGCATCATTTTCTGATTCTAATTCTTGGATATGTGAAGCTTGACCATCAACTGTATCTTTGGTAGCAAGTACAAATTGTCGTAAATCATTCTCTCGTTTTTCCAATTGAGCTTGCAAGCTATCAATTTGAGATTGCATGTCTTCAACTTGTTGTTCATACGATTTTAATTGACTCACTTCTTCTTGAAGCGCAACCAACTGTTTCGATTTACTAAAGGTTTGTTGTCCAATGTCAGCTAACACACCATTGATAAGAATAAACGTATCATCAACATCCTCAGCACGGTAAAATTGACCTTTAACTAGAGGGATAGACATTTCTTTATTATAAATATCTGTAAATGATAGTTTACTACCAGCCGATAATAATTGGTCTTGTGATTCCGTTAATTGGCTTGGTGTCAAATGGTTCATGGGTTGAGTTTGTGGCGCATGTTGAATCATACGGCCACCTGTCTGTTAGCACCAGTGAGGATTGATTCTAGAAGTTCTGGGTCACGTTCTTTCAATGTTGCAAGCAACGATTGTAAGAGTGGAACTACTGGGTCATGACTCTCTTGTGGTGCATGGTCATGGAAAACAACTTGGGCTGTGAATTTCATTACTGTCACCGGAAAGTATACTTTCCTTCCTTTCATTCATTATTGTTGAGGAGCAAGGTAATCTTGATAACTTGGAAGTTTATCATCTACGGTTGTCTCAGAGGTTTTCTCTTGCGTCTCTGTTGTTTCATCTGTCTGATGAGATACAACCAAAGGTAATGGTGTTACATTATCAACAGTTGGATGTGTATCACTCATTATTTGATAGACCCAAAAACCACCGATAGTGGTGATGATGAGACCACACACAATGATAACTAATTCCTTATATAGTTTCAAAATATTTCCCCTTTCCTTGGGCAGGTTCACCACCCATGATACCTTAAGTATATCACAATGGTATCACGATGTCAACACCCTAATACCTATTTTTCACATTTTTTTTTCGACGAACCCATCCAAATAATCCACTACCCGTAGCAAACAATCCCATACCAATAGATGAGAGGATGCTTTCCGCAGTACCTGTATTTGGTAATTCCGTCAAACGACCGCTGGATGATGCTGAATCAGTTACATTATTGGATGTCTGTGAATTTGGAACAGCTGATTTAACAGGATTCGGTTCTTTGTCTTCACCGACCCATTGATAACCTTGGGCTTGCGCATTTTTTTCATTTGTACGAATAATATCTTTATTTTCAGGATTATTTGCGCGTGCAGTTTCTTCCATATAATAGTAGTTTTTATTTTTAGCACTCTCTGTCGTCACATAAACAGCTGTAGTCTCTGGAGTTAATCCTTGTGATGACGAAGCATTACTACTGGTTTGAGGATTGGACGCTTCTCTGGTAGTGGTGGATACTTCTGTTGAATTGTTTGTAGAAGATTCTGTTGATGCTTGAGTAGATTGAGAAGCACTAGTAGACTGTTCTGTGGTTTCACCTGAAGTAGTCGTTTCGGTTTGTGAATCAGATTGACTATTCTTCTTATATATATGGTCAATGATTAATTGCTTATCATCAACACGGTTAGTAATATAGGTATAACCATCAATCGATTTAGATTTAATACCATCATCTTTAGTTGCTGTAAAGAATTAGCAATCGTTTGTCCATCTTGGTCTAAACTATTTACAGTATAAATAGTAGATTTAGATGAATCGTCTGACTTGCTCGATACAGTATTATCGGTAGCATAGGCTGATATATCAGATGATGTAGTCTCCGATTTAGCATTATGCACGGTTAAGGCTTCATTCTCTGATACTGAATGATAAAAATCGCCATCCTTATATTCTTCAATAGTAGAATGATTAACTGTTGGTGTGGCTACGTCATCAGTCATAGATAAAATTTTAGATACAGCATCTTTATCACTTATCTCGACATCGGCTGATGCAACACTCGTGGCTGACGTAACAGCGGCCGCCAACCCGATAATAGCCATTGAGTTTTTATTTATAGCTTTCATATGAATATCCTTTCTAAGTTATGCTATATCCTCATTATATCACAAAGATAGAAATATTGCCAGCAATATTGAAAAATGATTTCTTGGGGGAATATCCGACCAATATATGAATGATTGGGTAAAATGTTCGCAATTTGTGGTTTTGACTGAAAATGAAGAAGAATACTATGATATATTAGGGATTGGTCCCCATTTTTGCAAAATCTGATAAATTGGACAAAATTGGATTCAAAATTGGATTGTTTTAGATACACTTAAACCCTTGGTATGACTGAATTTTTCAACAAAATGCTATTTTTTGGTCAATAAATAAAAAAATTTTAAAATCAGGTCATGGAAAATTTTTTTTCAGAAAATTTCATTTTAGAGACCTAATCTCGAAACCTCTTGATACACCTCATTTTGTAAGCGTTATCACAAAATCCAATTTTGAATCCAATTTCAACGGGAGAATACAGACGCCATTTTCGGAGATTTGGTTGAATATTCGGAAATACTGAAAACGTGTAATAATAGCAGTAAATACAAAAGAATGATGATATTTGATATAATAGAGAAAAGGAGGAAGACATATGTCTAATGTTGTAAGAACCAAGATTAAAGATTTAAACGTTGGTGATGTAGTATTAGTCACCATACCGTTTGAAGAAAATACCAGTGACTATTATAATGGGCATAATGTGTTTGATATTATATCTTCTCGGATTCGAAACCGTGACGGATTGCCGGGGAAGACGCGTCCAGCTGTAGTAATGGGTTCAGACCCATCCAATTTATATGTTGCCCCATTGACAACACAAACCAGCTCGGACCATGACACCTTGCACCAAGTTGAACTACATTATACACCCGAGTTGTTAGTCGATACCCACTCATTTGCCGAGATAACCAGTATGCGTCGTGTAATAATCGATAACGAGAAAAGTTTGAGAAAAATTGCAACACTAAATGAAAAAGATTTAGAGAATATCAAGGCTCATTATGATGTTGTACAGCATAAAGGTTTCGTGGCTCACAATGAAATCAACAATCATACCTATGTAAATGATAAGGAATCATTTTTCAATCAATTAGAAGAGCATGGTTATGAAAAAATTGGAAATGATTATAAAAAAGGAAATATAACAGTTGTTGACAAACAAGGAAATATTGTAACGTATGAACGCGAGGTACCATTGATTGATGTCTTGCATCGAACACACCCAAATACACACTTCACCTTACGAACAGGTGACCGACAACCTGTTTCAGCAATTGTTGATGCCCTAGTGGAAGACACAAGAACAGTATTAGATGAAAAAGGTGTAGGGTTATCATTTGATTCCACCACCCATCTACCGAATTCATTAGACGCAATGACGAAACGTGGTCGCACAAATATACTCATTAAAGCTGGAAATGACCATGGTGCAATACGTGAGTGTGGAAATATACTATTAGCGAGTCAGAGAATTCATCCCGACAAATTGGATTCCTTTGTCACATGGTTTGAGGAAACAAGAGGATTAGAGGTTGTAAATCCACAACAGATATCACAAGAGGATAAGAACTTGTTTGAGAAAATGGATTTAACCATTATTCTGACACCATCAGACTTACTCGACCATGAGGATGAATTATCACAATAAAAAAAACCACCAAAACGGTGGTTTTTCTATTTCCGATAATTATCGGCAAAGTGTGGTAATGGTCCATCATATTTGTAATTCCCAAAGGCAACCGTATATAATGGCACCAAACTCAAGATTGGAATAACAGACATGATAATGTATGGTATTGGTAACTTAAATGTTTGATAAAAGATAACCAATAGATAGAATTCATAAGCAACACTAGCTATCATGATAAACCATGAAATATACGGTACACCCGCAAATAATGAGGCTACAAAGTAAATAACGAAATATTTACGTGTTGACTCGCCAAACGCAATATCATGCATCATGAGTGTATTTAATACTGGTATGAATGCGAACCATGGATTTTCGTACCCCATTTTCTTACCAATAAAATATGTTGGAATAGCTGTCACAACATAAGCAATAGCTAGGAAGATGAGTAAAAGTCCAAAAATAGATGCAAATATTGCAAAGGCCTCAGAGTTCGATAATTGATGTTCCATAACATTCTCCTTTATTTTAATACTTTAATTATATCATAGATATACATCATTGTCTATACTTTTTAGCAAAGAACATACGTTCTTTGCTAAAAAATCAGGCTCCGCCTGAAACCAATCCTTTACGAAATTTTACAATTTTAAAATATGTAAAATAATAACAAATAATTACATTATTTGTTGAAATGAGGCGTCGCCTCAAACACCAAAAATTAAACGAAAATCTCAGAAAGGATTAACGAAATTATGAAAGAAAAAGTAGTAGGGACAACCTATGTAGAACAAAAGAAAGTAACAGAATTAGTAGGGACATTAATTCCCAAAGAAGAGGGTGAACATGGTGTTCCAGAATTTCATACAACTGCCTTGTTGGTGCCAGAACCAACTAACGAACACGATAATACAGCAGTAGCTGTTGTTGTACAAACAACAAACGGCGATGCTCACCGTGTGGGATATTTGGGACGAACAAGTGAACGAAAACAAAACATTAATGGTGTTACGCCAATTAAATTAGTTATTTATGGATATAGTGAAATTGGGATGAGTGACTCATTCGTAATTGATGACATGTAAGCAATCGTCTACGATGACAAAAAGGTCAACATACGTTGACCTATAACAATGGGGTTTCACCCCAAACCCCATTTTTTCTTTGAAATAAAACCGCGGAGGATTAACAGTTTACATGGAACAATTAGTAACAACACTAGAACAACTCAAAGCAAATACGAAAGTAACCGACAAAACAACAATTCTTGAAAATGTTGAAGATGAAACAACCAAACGAGTACTTAACTTTTTAGGTGACCCAAATCAAGTTATTGGATTATCAACAAAAAAAATCAACAAACACGTACCTCATGTGCAACATGACTTCACACTCCCTGAATTACTAGACCATCTACTGATAAACAACACAGGTACTGACACCGAAGTTGGAATGGTGCAATATTTCATCAACCAATTTGATGAGCACACAAAAGATGTACTAGCTCAAGTTATTGGAAAATCGTGGACCACAACTGTCGGTGCAAGTCTTCTAAATAAGGTATTTGGTACAGATTTTATTCCTGTATTCGATGTTCAATTGGCATATGCTTATGAAAAGAAAATTGATGGATACAAAGATGATATCATTTTTGTCGTTACACAAAAACTTGACGGGTTCCGAGCCGTTGTGGAAGTTGAAAACGGACACGTAGTTTCAATCAAAACACGAAAAGGTAAAGAACTTGAAGGTCTGAGCGAGTTAAAAGCTGATATCGAATCAGTACTCACTCACACCGACCATATGATTTATGATGGTGAATTGCTCATTGAAGACCCTAACAATGAATGGACAAGTGGTGAACGATTCCAAAAAACATCACAAATGATTTCATCTGAAGGTGAATCAAAAGGTTTGGCATTCCACATTTTCGATGCTCTACCATATGATGAATTCAAATCAGGTGTTTCAAAAGACACATACATTCAACGTCGTAAGAAATATCTTGAACCATTTGTACCTGGTGACCTTGTCCGTGTTGTAACGGTTCTCGGCACAGCTGACAAATCACGCATCCCAGCGTGGAGTGACTATGCTACAGAGCAAGGGTTTGAAGGTGTCATGTTGAATGACCCATCAGCACGTTATGAAACAAAACGCACCAAAGGTCTTCTAAAAGTTAAAAAGATGCACACAGCTGATTTGCAAGTGGTTGGATTTGAAGAAGCTATCGACGGCAAAAACAGAGGTGGTCTCAAATCACTTATTGTCCAATTGGATGAAAACAATACATTTAATGTGTCATCAGGTTTGACAGAAGAATTACGAGAAGATATCTGGGCAAATCAGGATAAATACCTCGGTAAAATCGTTGAAATTAAATATTTCGAAGAAACCACAAATCAAAATGGTGGTCGTTCATTGCGCTTCCCTGTTGTATTGGGATTCCGTGATGACAAAACTGTCGAAGATATCAACATTGACTAATAGGTGAGCTCTGCTCACCTTTTCTTTTTCTCTGGTTTTTCGTCAATAAATATTAAAAAGGAGATATACAACTATACCTATTGCAAAAACAAAAAAAAATGATATAATTCAATTAAGACAATAAATAGAAAGGCAACTATGGAAAAACAAACACGCAACGAAGCCACAAACACACTCATAATCCAATTAAATGAGATGTATCATGAAGCAAAAGCACAAGACACGCCTATTGGCACATATGCCAGTATCAGTCTAAATAACGAATCAATATTTTTGGTCGTATCACAAACAGGGCATTACTATGGGTCATATGTTGTTGATACGGATGTCGTATTCACCACTAGCGCCGATTCACCACGTGAATTAACCGAATCTCTTTTCGATTTTCGAGAAGGATATTTGACACTTATGACTAAGTGTGGTAAAAAAGTATCCGTATCAGAATCAGAAATAGAGACAGTTAGTGATATCATGGGCCAAATGTTCTTGGCTAACGAACAAGAATATTATTCTAAATAAGAAAGGGAAAAAAAATGGAAGGATTCCAAGTTGGAAATAAATTAGTAGCGACACCTGGATTAACACAGGAAGATATCGCTAAAATGGAAGCAGAAAAAGCAAAAGAAGATAAAATGTTACAAGGCGTAACCGAAGAAACACTTCAAATTGCTTTAACACCTGAACAACAAGAGGCAATTACCCAGGTCTATCAAGCAATTGACTTATCAGACGGTGCAATGATTACAACCTATGGTCTTGAAGACGCTAAAGCGCTTGACCACCTGACCGAAAAAAGTCTAAGTCATGTACGTTCTAAAGATGCGGGTGATACGGGTGCCTTACTTTTGAAACTAACAAATGAAATCGCTATTGGGCAAGACACTGATACTACCGGTTTCTTTGGTTTCATTCGCTCACTAGGTGATAAAGCCAAAGCTCTTCAGATTCGATACGAAACCGTCCAAGACAATATCAATAGAGTAAAAGCTGTTTTGGAGCGTAACATTGTCGTGCTCAATGAGACTAGTTTGAATCTAGAAGACATGATTAAGGCAAACAAAGAGAACTATCAACGATTGACAGTTTATGTCACAGCCGGTAAACAAATTACAAGAAGCCTATGATAAAGACATCCCTGAATTAGAAGCTATTGCAAGTCAAGGCAACCAAGAAGATGCAGAGAAATTGAATGCACTGAAACAGGCAACCAACTTATTTGCTCTACAAGTAGCCGACCTAGAAACACAAATGGCTCTATCTATGACTCTTGCTATTCAGTTGACCAACATGAACTATGCCAATTATGCGCTCATTCAACGCACACGTCGAACAATCAACAACATGATTCCAGCATGGCGTATGTCAATGGCCGCAGCAATTGCCGGGCAAACGACTCTCGAAGCATATGAAGTGGATAAAAAGGTTAGTGATGGAATTAATGAGGCTATCCGAAAAGCTAGTGATAGTGCTCGAGACACAGCCGTTAAGGTTGTGAAACATTCAGAAAGTACTGGTTTGAGCGCTGAGACAATTGAATATGCAACTAAAAATGTCCTCACAACACTTGACCAAATTAATGAAGCACAAACAGTTGGACGACAACGTCGTGAAGAAGCAAGTCTTCGTATTAGTCAAGCACAAGAACAAATTCGTCAAAAATTGATGACAACTATCGAACGGCAGAAAGGTGTGTAATATGGAACTAAAAACAGCAAGTAAGAACTTTATCGACGCTGGTAAAGAATTGGTTAAGTCAATCATCCATGAGAGTGGAAATCAATATGAGAAGAAAATTCAACCACATATTGATAATGTCGTTGATACTGTACATCGTGCCAAGGTGAAACGTGAAATTAATACACAAAAACCATACGATGTCAAACAGGATACATCAAAACGTAAATATCACAGAGGTGGCTAAGATGGAAACAACGAAGAATCTACACTCTACACGTGTCAAAATGACAGCTGTTATCGCATTAGTAATGTTGGTACTCAGCCTTGCCTTTTGGTTCTTCGTTAGTCACTCAAAAGACAATATCATTATAAACATGGGAATTAGAGCCTTCGCTCGACTAACAACATTAGCAAAATTTGGAACGGGAGTATCCAGCCTTGCATTGATTGGCGTCGGAGCGAAGGTTTTCGTTACTCATATAAATGATAGAAAAGTCATTGAACATAACGAAGAACAAAACGTATTGACCCATATTATGAAGAGGGTGAAATTATCAACAAGTTGAAATCGGTCAAATATAAAGTAAAACCAAACTACCAACAATATGCTGACCGAATGCTCACACAATTGGAGACTACAAAAGATTTACAATCACAATATGCAGAAATCATTGATAATAATGATATGCCAATCATACAAGACATTGGAGATAAATTGTCAGAGATTCGATTACACGCGCTTCATGATGCCAAATCGATTTATCGACGATTAGTAATTTCAGAAGATGCGGATGTGATTGAAAAGAAATTGAACAAAAATGATAAACTCATTTCTGATGCTAATGACTTAATGGTACAAGCGATTTCGTACTTAGATACCAAAACAGAGTCAAATGATATCGATTTGAAAAATCTCATTAAAGCGTTCCAGAATTTATTAGAACAGATGTAGAAAGGGAAAATAAAATGGCATTTAACAGCAAAAAATTCATGGCCGGAGCACTTCTAGCCATGTCAGTTCTATTAACAGCATGTTCAAGTGATGGACATAAATATGGTAATTTGTCTAAAGACGAAGCCAAATCAGAAGTGGAAACATATTATAAGAAAATTAACCCACATGAGGCCCCATTGAAAAAAGACATTAGTCTTACATCATTAGATTCGGCTGAAGAGCTACCTGATTTGGACAGAACTTATCCATATACCGTCGAGGGAAATGGTAAGGTAAATGTAGAAATCTTTGTATCAACCGAAAAAGCTGGTAATGGTAAAGACGGTATCTTGAATGATATCGCAAAAGACTTCAACAATCAAAACCAAAGCATTGACGGTGAAACAATCAGTGTTTCCATTCGTAGTATCCCATCTGGTACCGCGGTAGATTATATTGCTAGTGGTAATCATGTCCCAGACGGATACACCCCATCAAATAAACAATGGAATTACATCTTGAACGCTAAGGGTGTAACAACTACAGAAGTATCTGACAAATTATTCGGTAATACATCTGGTCTGTTGATGAAACAATCCGTATATGACGAAGTGGCATCAAATGGTGCAGTAACAATTGAGTCTGTAACCAAGGCTATCAACGACGGTAAATTACTAGGATATACCAACCCTTATTCATCATCTACAGGTTTAAGTCTATTGTCACAACTATTGTATAGTTTGATGCAAGTAACCCAATCAGTGACACATCAAAAGAGGCATTTCAAAAGCTTCAAGCCAATATTCCATCAACATTTGTGACAACCGCACAACTACGTGAAGCTGCAAAAGGTGGCACAGCGGATATCCTATCTATTTCATATCAAACCTATATCAACACTCCTGAATTTGCAGACTATAAATATGTACCATTCGGAATCCGCCAAGATTCACCTCTATATGCAACAACAAATGACAGCAAAAAGAAAGAGGTCTTAAAACGCTTCTCTGACTTTGTCAAGAACAAAGAAAATCAACAAAAAGCAACAGAATATGGATTCAACCAATTGGATGATTACACATTTGAAGAACAAACAACAGATGGTAACATGCTTCTTTCAATGCAAAAACTTTGGAAGAAAAACAAAAATACTGCACGACCTATCGTAGGTGTATTTGTAACCGACATTTCAGGTTCCATGGAAGGTGACCCAATGAATAACCTGAAAAAATCATTACTCAACTCACTACAATACATCAATGAAGATAATAAAATCGGATTGGTATCCTATAGTGATGATGTAACTATCAACGTACCAATTGGGGCAATGGACGGTACCCAAAAAGCATACTTCACATCAGCCATTAAGAGTCTATCACCTGGTGGTGGAACAGCAACCTATAACGGTTTGTTAGTTGCTGTAAAAATGGTTCTTGATGAAATGAAAAACAACCCTGATGCACGACCTGTCATTTGTGTTATCAGACGGTAAGACAAACCAAGGTTATGACTTCAATCGTGCCGCACAGATTATTGAATCACTTGGTATCACAGTTAATACTATCGGCTATAACGCTGACTTAGATGAATTGGCGAAATTGTCAAAAATCAACGAATCAGTATCAATTAATGCAGATAGTGACAACGTAACATACAAACTAAAAGAACTCTTCAACGCAGAATTCTAACATCAAGCCGTGCAATCTGGAATAATTGGTTGCACGGTTATTTAAAACAAAACAAAAGGGGAAAAAATGAAAAAACTAGCCTTACTTACATTACTCAGTTTAGGGTTTTTGACAGCCTGTGCGTCACCAAAAGTTACTGATATACACTCCAAATACGTAGATAACAACCCCATAAATTATAAAACGATTAGCACATCAGATATCTATGTGGAAACACGTCAGCAATTAGATGGTGATGTCCTAACCCAAGAATTTGGCGGTGTCACAATATCTTACTATGATGAAAATGGAAATACCGTAACTACTGAAACATATGATACAATAAATGAATCCATTAATAATAACAAAACAGGTATGACTCGTGTGCAAAATAAAGGGCGAGGAACCAGTGTTACTTATACAGCTCATTTAAAAGATACAACTGAAGAGAGAACCTACAATGTTCCATATATTGCGGAGGTAAGTACAAAAGTCGAAACCGAAGCTGAAATGAAAAAACAAATGGAAAAAACTAAATCAGCTGACCAATTCGAATGGACGGGAGAACCTAACCATCAAACCGGTAACATTTTAATCTCTCAAAAGTCCTACTATACCACGTCCGAATATCGAAATGTTTGGGACATTTCAAAATCTAAATATGTATATAAATTAAAAGATGTTGATATGGTACGTACTCACGAACTCACATATCAATATAAAGACAATCAACTAACCCTCATCAATGAGAAAACATACGAAAACGAAAGGTAAAAAATGACTGAGAAACCAATTAAGAAAATTCCTGAAGTAACAACACCATTACGTAATTCCATTATCGAAATGCCAGATATCATCCGAAAAGCATCGGGCATTGTAATCTATGGTAAACGTATCAAATCTATTGTATATTCATTAGATGTATCACTCATTGCAAATACAGATGCTGATGCAATCTTATGTGTCTACCCATTTACACCAAATACCCAAATCTTAAATGCTGTATTATTAGTCGCTAAGGCTCCAATCTTAGTCGGTGTTGGTGGCGGATTAACACAGGGTGAGCGTTCAGCTCGATTAGCATCACATGCAGAAGAAAATAATGCTACAGCTATTGTACTAAATGGGCCTGTCACCGTTGAAACCACTGAAATGGTACGCAAATATGTTGACATCCCTGTTATTTATACAGTCATCGATAAATCTCGCGAACTACAACCCTATATTGACGCTGGAGTAAATATTTTTAATGTCAGTGGTGGCGCCAACACTGCAGAACTTGTAAAATGGGTACGCGAGCAATATCCTGATATGCCAATTATTGCATCAGGTGGCAAAACTGATGAATCAATTGAAGCCACAATCAATGCTGGTGCAAATGCCATCACGTATACAGCTTATGGAATGATGGAACAATATTTCCATGAAAAGATGGAAACATATCGTAACTAGAAAGGTAAATCATGTATAGATATAAAACATTATCAGAATTAGTTGAGCATCTAGATAAACACTTTGTCCAAGATGACCACTACACATTTATTTATAATCTAGAAACCGACGACATTATTCATTTCATTATTAAACATGATGATGAAATTGTTTTGGACAAAAAATGTGACATCTATCAAGTATCTATTCCAACATGGAAGTTGGACAAAGACCTACGAAAATGGTTTACGGACCAATGGTATGACTACAAACGTGACGATTTATATCCAGAAACAATTGTAGGAGATGATATCATATTAGGTGAAAAAGTTATTGTAACTGACCCTTGTTATGATGTTGACACGTGGTGCAACGGTATCTTAGACAATGTAAAACCGGGTAAATGGCATACAGAGGCCAAATCCATCAATAAAAATAACAACGGTAATCGCTGTACAGAACTCATTATTTGGCACAGTGATTATGAGAAACCGACTGAATTTGAACACACCGATATCGATGTAGGTGTAGACTCTGGCCAAGCCGGAATTGCAGATTATGACCATTTTGAAACAATCAAATCTAATAAAGATGCTGAGGAGGAATGGTATGAAAGTATTGAAACATACGAAAGAGCACGTGTTCCCCTCATGCCTCTACAAAAACAGGTACTCCCTAAATATAAAGCCTTGTATAAAGAATATCTAAAACAATTTTTGGGCCTATTGAAGAATATAATAAAGATTTGTATACAGAAATTGCCAACTTAGAACATGAGCACTGGTTAGATAGTAAAACACTAGACGATGATAAATTCTCATCATATCTCCCTCAAACATGGACTGATGAACATTCCGTATTCACGTCTACAGGATATGGTGACGGGTCATACGATTGCTTCATTGCTAAAGATGATGACAAAATCATTGGTATCAAAATTGATTATTTCTACCATGACTATGAGGATTATGAAGAAGAGTAAATACTACATCGGTGGTGAAAAATCAAACCACCATTTAGAAAGCGTGATAAAATGAAATTAATGTTTGAACACCCGTTAATCAAAGCTAAAATCAAAGCTCGCATCAATCGATTCATCTTCATTGTCGAACTAAACGGTCAAAAAGTCGAAGCTCATTGCCCGAGCGGTGGAACAATAGCCGGAATCAGTCGTAAAGATTTTAAAGACATTGAATGTTTGATGAGTGACCATGGAGATGACACTGGTAGAAGAACTAGATATACTGTCGAAGCAATCAGCCTAGATGATGGTCTGACTTATGCAGGAATCAATCAAACCAAGTCTAATCGATATGTAGAGTATTTCTTACAAGACGATGCGGTTAAGACTATCTTACAAATCACAGATGAAGTGAAGCGAGAAAAGAAACTCGGTGATAGCAGAATCGACTTTAAAGCAGGTGACTGCTACATAGAGGTTAAAACAATGGTCGCTGACTACTATTGTCAAGCTTCACCTCGGCTGACTGCATTGATGAGAGAACAGCATCCTTCGATAGAACGAATGCAAAAGCATGTAAGAACTCTAACAAGCGAAATCAAAGCGAACAACTCTAGAGCCGCGATTATCACCGTGTTTCAGTATGATTCTCCGACGTTCGAACCTCCAGTCAATGACCCAGTTTACGCAGAGTTCGTAGAAGATTTGAAGCTGGCTAAAGCAGCGGGGCTTCGTCAATATCAAATGAATATTCGAATCACCGAAACTTACGCTGAGTTGATATCGCTCAAAGAACGTGACGTAATTTGATATATGGGTGATGACGATGAGTAAATACTACATCGGTGGTGAAAATCAAACCACCATTCAAAAATTATTAGCAGGTGAAACAGTAATTGTAAAAGGTAAAGGTAACTCCATGACACCCAAACTAAAGAGTGGTGAGGCTGTTATTGTTGAACCTATCACACCAGATACTATTATCAAGAAGCGGGATATCGTCCTTTGCAAAGTCAAAGGACATATCTACCTTCATTTGGTCACCGGAATCTCAGGTGATATGTACAAAATATCTAACAATCACGGGCATGATAATGGTTGGACACGACAAATATATGGAAAATATACTCGTAAGGCAACCATAGACGACTTAAACTAATAGAAAGGAAAATAATATGAATCGAAGAGAATTGGAAAGGTATGTCGACAATTATATTGAAAGACAAGATTTACCAACTATGATTGAGCGACACACGAAGCGTGAAGATAAAACCATGACACTATCATTAATGGCGTTCGAAAATAGTGTGGTGGCAAGACAACTGTTGCAACAAAAACTACAAGAAAAAGGTTATAATGCAGTAATTAGTCAACAAAAAGACCGACTATTAGGGCAAACCTATTATACATGTGTTATTTCGATACATAGAAAGGATTAATATGCAATTTTCAGTATTTTCAATTGTAACAGGGACTAGTCGTTGTGTAACAGTATGCCCATTTTGTGTTTCCGGTGAACTAGCCAATCCACAAAATGGAGAAATCCCAGAAATTAACCATCGTAATTTACGCAAAGCATGTGAACTTGCAAAAACATCAGGAGTACAAACTGTTATGTTGACCTCACGAGGAGAACCAACCTTGTTTCCTGAACAAATTACAGAATATCTAGAAACCTTAGAACCATATAATTTCCCATTTATCGAACTACAAACAAATGGAATTCCAATGGGACGACAATTTGAAAAATATCGTCACCATTTAGAACGATGGTATGAACTAGGTCTATCGACGATTTTAATTTCGACCGTGTCAAATCGACCCGAAATCAACAAAGAAGTCTATACACCACGAACAAAACAATACATTGATTTACCAGAATTGATTGCCAATCTACATGAGATTGGGTTTAGTGTTAGATTAACGGCTGTTTGTACAAAAGCATGGATGTCGACACCAGAACAGATAGATGAATATCTTCAATTTGCCAAAGAAAATCACGTGGAACAAGTAACCCTACGACCGTTGAATGATGAATATAGACGAGAAACGGCACAAGCATGGATTGATGAACACAAAATGAGTGAGGAAGATAAATCAAACATTTACGATTTCCTCAATACTAAAGGTTATAAGCTTTTAGAATTACCTAATATCGGTAATGTCTTTGATTATGAAGGACAAAATGTCATGTTCTCATATGCATTGACCAAATATAATTCTCATAACGATGGCTCGAATATGCGAAATCTTATTTTCTTTCCTGATGGTCAATTACGTTACGAATGGGAATGGGAAGGCGCTAGATTGCTATAGGTGATAAACATGGTACATTATTCACAACTATATCCGGACATTATTTTAAATTTACACAAATATCTAAACAAAGAAACGAGGAATGACAATGAAAGTTCACAACGAAAATCATTACTCAACACTCCACCCACAACTACTAAATGAGGTACAACGATACCGGCGAGAACGTGCGTTTAATGCGCAAGACTACATTAACCAAAAAACAACCCTGTTAAATGAATACATGATGAAATGTCGTTTAGATACAGCAGTAGTTGCCGTATCTGGTGGTATTGATTCCGCATTAGTATTGGCATTGGTAAATGAAGCCGCCAAATTGGAAGCATCACCGATTAGAAAAATTGTGCCCGTAGCTATGCCACTCTATGACGGTGTATTAACGAATCAAGAAGGCGCAACAGCACGCGCACAAGAGCTATGTAACGTCTTAGGGTTGGATTTGACAATCACACCCATTAACACATTAGTTGATGCATATGAAGTAACTGCAGAAGGTATTGGATACAAAACAACGCCATGGGCAACAGGTCAAATGGGAGCATATGCACGTACAAGCTTCCTTTATTATTTGAATTCATTATTGAATGAAGAAGGTTACAAACCTATTTTAGTTGGAACAACCAACATGGATGAAGGTTGTTATCTTGGTTACGTTGGAAAAGCCTCCGACGGTTAGTTGATGTGCAACTAATTTCCGACATACACAAATCAGAGGTGTATCAATGCTCCAACCTATTGGGTGTACCAAAATCCATATTAGAGGTCACCCCAAATGGTGACATGTTTGATGGACGAGTGGACACAGAAGTTTTCGGAGCCCCATACGATGCCGTAGAATTATATATTGCGGAACGGCAACACAAATTCACGGTACACGTTGAGGGTGACGCAAAAAAAGAATATGATGAATATAAACAAGCACTTGATAAGTTGCATGCATACAATCGTCATAAATATTTTGCATTATCACCAGCAGTTCATTTAGATTTATGGTCAACAGAAACTGATGATGGTTATATCGATTATCATTCGCGATTACCTTATATCTTAAACAATTAGAAAGGATAACCAGCTTTGGAAAGTTATAACAAACTTATTGAACAATACGGATTGGAACTAGCTGAAAAAGCTGGTTATATTACACCATCAGAGTGTACGGACATACAATCCGCACAAAAAAATAGTCCAGAAACAAACAATTACACATTGTTAACAACTGGATGTTTTTCACCACTACATGAAGGTCATATTCATATGATGAATGAAGCTAAAAAATGGCTAGAGAACAGAGGCGACGTTGTAGACTACGGAGCCTTTATTCTTGCCCACCAATCATATATTGATGAAAAACACGGACGTCATACACTTGAAGAAAGACAGTTTTTAGCACAGGAATTAGTAGGTGACTATACCTGGTTACATGTCGATGTAAGGGCAAACCTATACTATACACACGACACGAATTTCACACAATTGATGACTGAATTGTATCCCCAATGTAAGAAACAAGCGTATGTATTTGGGTCAGACCGTTATGAATTTGGATATATTGCATTAACCGATGAGCGGCTATACATTTGTGTCATTCGTGACCCACAAGATATTGAAAAGGTAAAAACACTCTATCAATCATTAAATGTTGACAATTTAGTCTACATCATACCTGATGAAATTAATACATTGTCTAGCACAGCACTATATAAACATAGAGAACTACCAGCACAGAGAACATTAAAACGCTTAGCGATTCGAGACGATGGTATATACTATATGCCAAACGAATACATAAAAGCTTATGAGCAGTTTAAAATAGAATTGGAAGAGGCATTTCGAATTTGTAGCTCCTTTTCTGATATAACATGGGTTAATGTCGAACAACAATTGGAAAATATTCCAAAATTTGCTAACCCTGTTATTAGTTTGGATAAATATTATCATGGAGATATACAGTTAAATATTAGTCGTTATTTTGAATTGTATGGTCACCAAAAGCAGGCAGCTGATTTAGTCATGAGTACAATAACCGACGAAGAAATACCCTTAACACCAATAAATATCACATTACCTCAAGGTGAATATATATTAGTTGATGATGATTCGGTGAGTGGTTATACCATGAAACGATTATCAGACTCAGTCGACACCATTATTGGTACACATACCTTGATGAAACCATTATATGACGATGTTGTTGATGCGCGTGACTTTTTGTTCGGAGCACGATATGGAGGTCTTCTATGTAAACAACCGAATGGAAAGCTAAAACGCTATCCATATGTCTGGCCAGAAGTGAATTTATATTATCGAGCTAGTATTGAACTCAATAAACAACAAAAATTTAGTGAGCTCATCAATAAAGCGAATGAGAATTTCGAGAACAGCATAAAACATATTACAATGCGCAGGGTTAAAAACTTGTGATATAATATACGTAGAAAGGAACTACCGTATGACTAAAATAATATTACAAGCAAAACCACAACAAGAGCCAGCAAGACTCATCATCGAAACAAACTTTCCAGATGGACGTACCCAACCATATGCCTTGACAAATGCATCAATAACTCATTTCACAAAAGCAACAAAAGAAGATGGCATACTATTTTTAACCAACTCTGGAATAGAAAATGTTCAAATACATAGAGACAATACCACCACAAACACACAATTCGAATTGGAAATGGCAGGGGCTATAAATGTATACGACCCGATAGCCTTCCGTGAACAATATAATTTACCGCAGGTTGATGACGTACAATTACAATTAGAAAAAGAAATGTCAGCCGTCTGTAATTTAACAGAAAACCAAGACTTATTTTGGTCCAATGTGAGTAAATATAACGATGAGAAAAAGACAACTATCAAAACAACAGATATTCCACCAATGAATCCAATATTTGGCACCCAACCTGTCATATCAAAAACAAAAAAATATAAAGGTTTAGAAGTCGAATTTCCAAACCAAAGAAAAATTCAATATGTATATACAGATGACACTGCACCACTATTAAATCTAGCACGAACAAATGGAAATGTCATCTATTTTGATATGGGATTAGACCCTGACAAGATGTTCGGTGTCACTTCAAAACCTGGAGATTTCACTCCAAGTAGACCATTAACACCAATACGCATTAAAGCATTAACAACCCTACCCGAAAATGCCCGAGAATTGGTTTTTCGTGGTGCCGCTAATGTCCAAAACCCAAAAGAACTACGTGAACAATTGGGATATAAACAACTAACTAAACAACTAGCCGAGCGAGAAGAAGATTATTGTGCAATATATGTGGGCAATGAATACACAAACAAACATAATCTCAGCTCATCACTTGACTTCTTAGAACGAACAAAGTTTATATATAATAAGCCAACAAACCAGCAATCCAAACAAACCATATTACAACCAACAATAACACCGGAGAAACAAGAAGCGATATTGGCACAACCAAAAAAACAAACTGAGATGAAAAATTCCAAATACCGCCTTTTAGAGAATGATTACAAAATAGTAGTTGATAAGAGTCGGATTTATAACTCAAAAGTGAAAGTATATCGTATCGAAGCTATCAAAAATTTTTCCGATGTAAAAAAAGGTGATAAAGGTGGCTATGTATCAGACCTCTCATCTATAGGACAAAGCGGTAAATCATGGGTATACGATGATGCTATTGTTTCCGGTACGGCTCGTGTCACTGCAAACGCAACCGTTCATGGGAACTCACATATTATGAGTAACGTACGATTACGTGGAGATGCGCAAATTAAAGATATGGTAATCCAAAATGACAAAAAAAGCGATTTAATTATCACATCATCCGAATGGAAACCCGAAAGAACAAAGAAAGCTAATGAAATCACAAACGATAAATCTAATCAATCATTAGATGTCTTATTACCAAAACCAGAAAAAGAATACTGGGATAACTTAACTCAAGCACAAAAAGATGAACTCACATTGGAAGTGTATAATACAAAAACCAGATTACAACCATACCAATCCAAAAAGGAATATGATGAGTTAACTCTAGAAGAAAAACGACTCGTATGGCACCAATATGACAAAGAAGCTGAATATAACAACGAACAATTGTATCTGGAAGATATACAGGACCTTAGTGATGAGCTCACACTAAACAGATAACAATAGTTCTAGATTACTCAGAAAACAATATAACCCAATCATGTCTTGATTGGGTTTTATGATTCTATAGTTAAATATCCCAACAGCAGAGACATGTAGGCGCAATGATATACAATCGAAATATCTACCAGCATCAATAGAAAGGCTAATCATGATTTCTAAATTAATCTATAAAAACAAGACAAATATTTATCTCTTCGAAACAAATGACAACCAACTCAAGACAAACTATGAACAGTTAATGTTACAAAAAGATGAAGCTCGAAATAATCAAATAAAAACATGTGCCCATAAACTACATCATTACAAAAACGGTTTAGAAACGGCACTAATACAACTAGCAGATGTAGAAGAGAAATATCGTTCATATACAATAATTGGACGATTACTACATTACCATTCATATCAAAATCAAATGACACAATATGACAATGACATAAAATATTATCGACCGCTAATGAATCATTGGAGACAAGAATTATGGAACAAAATTCACGAAACTGAGGATATGAATGACATCAAACAGCAGATATACGCATTATTAGAAAGTCATCACTATCGAAAATTAACAGAAAAAACAAAATCAAATGATGTCATAACCGAATATTGGGTCAAAACAAAGACACGGAGAGCATAATGATAGAAATTACAGCACGAAAATTTAAGAAACTATATCATGAAGGGAAAATAGATAACCCTCAAGATTATGTCGCATCAGGCCAACACATCCGTAAAATATTAGCCAAAAAAGGTGAGTGTGTCGATGAATTAGTCAAATATGACGAGGACGCCGTTAAAATTAAACTAATTGACAACGGTCACGGACAAGAATATTATCCACAATGGTGCACGCATCAGAGTAGTTGGCACATTCGTATGGCTCTAGCAAGAAAGGATATTGCCCCGATATTTTAATACATGATGACATCATTGATGTACAAATTGCAACACTCTATCGACATCCTGAATTAGCAAACGAATTTATCAAAGATGAATTGACTATCGCAAAAGTCAAAGAACTATCTATTTTGTATTTCACTGGTAAATGCCGAGATAAAGACGTCGCAAAAACAGTTATAGACAAATATCCAGAACTCATCATTATGACCGCACCCATGAAAGGGTTATTTGACACATCACCTCAAACAACAATTGAGAAAACATTGACTACAAAACAATCCTATGAGTTGGGTTACTTCAAATGGGTTACACAGTCATCGACAGAGATTTTTCGACGGCTATTATACGTTGAAGACAAATGCTACCACGAAAATAAAATGCATATAGTCTCAGAAATTGTCCCAGATGCCATGGATACAACAATTAAAAATATACAAATATTGTATAAAATATGCAAAGCCCAATAAGCAGTACATACGTACTGCTTATTTAAATGGGGCAAGCCCCAAACCCAGTTTCTCATGTAGAAATAGGAGGATAAAATGAATTTAACAAATTTTTTACAACTAATCAATAAAGATAAATTCCATATCGGAATTATTATTGACATTGACGATGTATATTATCTTTTAAACCAAGATGATTTAGATTGGCTAAATAGAGATACTCGAATTAATAACATCTCACCATTGTCACTTTCAGAACAGATTGCTCACATTAATAGCAAGCCTTATCAGATAATTGAACTGGCATCATACTTCTGGGAATATGATTTCCTCAAAATCAAAGTAGAAGGATAACCAATGAGTATAATATTTTTAGATATCGATGGTGTTTTAAATTCAGCACATAATTGGCCCGAAAATAATTTAGACGACCGATTAATAACAAATCTAAAAACAATCATTAATGAAACAAATGCAGAGATTGTATTGTCATCATCATGGAAAAATTTCTTTGACGAAAACATGAACACTACACACAAGCTGGGTCTTGAACTCTTACGAGTGTTTCATGAAAAAGGGTTGACTATTAAAGATATCACCCCATACCCGGCATCACGATACACCATAAAACGAGGCTTAGAAATCAAGACATATATAGATAAACATAAAGTTACAAATTATGTCGTCATTGATGATGACGAGTTTCCAGATTTTAAAGATACAATCGATATGACTCGATTTATTAAGACGGAATCCGGCACAGCACTAACATCGGCAAATGATGAAGGTTTGACTGAACAATTAGCACAAAAAGCAATAGAAATACTTACACAGAAAGGATAATATGATGAATACACTTTTTGCATATATCTTAGAAACACTACACCAGAATACAATCATTTTAGAAAATGCATACCATCAACAAGAAGAGAAATTAATTCTAATCCAACACGCGCTTGAAGAACAATTTCCAGGTATCGAGATAACAATCGAAAATGCACTAGAAGAACAGATTTGCGTACACACTGAAAACGACCAACATGACATTTGGTTGTCAGACTACGTTGAAGTCGAAGATTTGTTTGACAAAATAAAACAAATTCAGAAAGGTGAATAATATGACCTATAGACCACCCTCAAAGAAAGAAAAAGAACAATATTGGAAAAATCTAAAACACAAAATCATTTCCATCATAACATTGTTATCAATATTAATCGGACCAGTGGTAGTATTTGGGTTCCTAATCTATTCACTTATTTACAATCCACAACTAATGTCAGATATTATACTACCACTCCTTCTAACAGCTCTCCTAGCATCATGTATGGTCATTGTCATCTATGAACCACTCGAATCATATTATTACATGAAAAAACGTAAACGAAACGGCTATTATGCAGAGTTCATGAACTCAACAGTTAGAGCTAGCGTAGCTACAATCCTTGTGGCCATAATCTGTCTAAACGATTATATACGCGAAAAGTATCTATATTGGTATCTTTCGGTATCATTTTTGTTATTGCATATAACATAATGGTATATAGGGAGTTGAAGAAAAAGAAACCACCTATCAACCACACAACAGAAGAGTTAGCCGAAAAACGAGCACAATATATTGAGCAATTTGTTACGGATTTAAAAAGAAGATATACTAATATCGATGTTGTAACAAAAGAAGCAGTCATTCGACCGATTGAGAAATATGACATCCGTCATGTATTACTACCACATTACTATTATCTAGAATATGTATTGCCATACGACAAACATGCTGAGTATAGCAATACAAATCATATTCTAGACAGGATTCACAAAGATATCCAACGACATGCACGTGCTGACGAATGGAATAAGTGTCTGGAATACTTAGAAAAAGAAGTGGGTAAATTAATTAGCATCAGCGATGTTAAAAACTTACTGAATTAAAAACAAGAGATAACAAAAAGCCTCTAAATAAGGGGCTTTTTGTTATAATGTTAAACCTTCAAGTTGAATATCATCAAACGACGATTGTAGTTTATATTCGTCTAAACTCAAACCGTTCTGAACATATTTCAAAGTATCACGAATGACACTTGCCTGGAAATTTTGCGAAAGTGTTGTAGCCGGAATACTAGCCAATTGGTCACCCGTTGCGTTTTGATATAAAGGTTGACCGTTCTCAACTAGTTTGACAACAGTTCTGCCCCAATCTTCACCCAACTGAATAACAGCATCATCATTAGATTCCTTATGCTTTCGAACATCCCAAAGAACTTTGTACGAACGTCATTTGGGTCTTTAACTAAGGCATAAACATCTTTCTTGACCATAATCGGTAGAGCTTCACGAGTTTTACCACCTTTGTCAGGAATTGTTGGTAGATTTGACACACCTTTGTCTGGAATTGTTGGAAGAATGAAATCTTCCTCCATTTTGTCATATACTTCATATAACTTTTCAATATCAGGAGACCAACTGGTTGCTTCCGTACCCTCTGATGTTATACCTTGGACCATGTTTTCAATCTCTTCACGTGAACGACCTTGTAAGTCTTTCATAGTTGACTTGAATTCACCATAATCCATTTCCGTATAGCGTTCGTAATTATTCAATAATAATTGAGTAAACAATTCAACATCTAACGTATACGAATACATTTTCTCAAAACGTAATTCAAAATGACGGTCATCATCAAAATCAAATGCAACGTTTTTGAATATATTCTGACCCGTAGTCACAGGTTTCACAACCCTCACGGAAATATTCATTTGTTTTAATATTGATAACATTTGCATCCCTTAAAGGAATCAAGACATCCTTATCTTCATAACTCATTATTTTCACCTCAAATCTTTCTTATCTATAATAATTATATCACACAAAGGAGCTAAAATGATAGAATTCTTCTTATCACACCCAACATGTCTATCGATTATTTTCATCATTCTATTCTGCTTATCAGTCTTATGGTTAGCAGCAATAGCTTTATCGTATGTAAATAATGAAATAGACCGTAAAGAAAACCTCAAAGAATATATTAGAACATATATTTTTTATCCAATACCTGCCATACTCACTCTCATAGCAATAACCACTATAAGTATCAATGTAGAACAACACCCAACATATACTGAATGGAAACAACTATACACAAATGAACAAAATATCAACATATTACTCACCGACTATTCTGACCCTGCTGAGCGTACTTCAGATTATAGGGTAAATAAAGCCGGAGAAAAACTGGGACGATTCTCTGATAGCATTCAAGATGAATTCCAAGGAATTAACGGTAAAGAATGGACTGGATATGTTGTTGCCACAACAGACGGTCAAGAGTTGAGTAAATATGTCCACTTATCCAAAGATAATATTGAAGGTGAACTGACACCTGAATCCAAAATAACCAAAATTGAATACAGAGAAATGACCAAAATATATTACTCACTATGGGGTCATAACGGTAACGAACAAGAGGTGGAAACACCTAGAGAAATTCGTATCACTGTAAACACAAGTGACGAAGCAAAAGCAAAAGCCAAAGATAAACTAAATAAATTATTCCAAACGAAAGAATAGGTAAAAAATGATTGAGAAATTATTAAGCTATCCTCATTTCCTCGCAACATTATTCCTTATAGTATTAATGATTGCTCTGGTATTATTTGTTGTATTTGTCAAATACAAAGAAATGGACGCTGACAAAGCTTTAAAAATAGTCGGTATATTTCTAGGTTTAACATTCGGGGGCTCACTATATATATCAGACAATGTACAACGTACATATGTGTCAGATTACACATGGAAACAAATCTATACAAATGATGTGAATGCAGATGTCACGTTGAAACAGATTGAATTTTTATCAGAGACTCATGATATCAAAGTTGGGAAACCATTAGATTGCTACGAACGATTGTTTGATAATATCAAAAAACACAACGAACAACCACTATTCGAAATCACGGTTAAAAATGACAACGAAACAGTCACGAAAACAGCACAATTGACACAGGTAATATCAGACGGTGAAATTACAAAGAATTCAAAAATTGTTAAAATTGAATATCGTCCCGTAAAAGGATATTACCAAAAACTTTGGTCATTCACAGGTGACTTGATTGATGCCCCTAAAGATAGTGCTGAAATTAGAGTCACAATTCAAAACGAATCCAAAAGTGAGTTGAATAATTTGTTTGAGCCTACCAAATAACCCTTGTATACACAAGGGTTCATAACGGGGTAAACCCCGAACCCCAAAATAATTACGAATAAAAATCATAGAAAGGTGAAAAACCTATGAAACAAAAACTAAAAACATTTGCCACATCCATTTATTTTGACGCGTTAGGCGTACTACTAGTTGTTGGTATCGCTATTGCATCAGGATATCTCGGTACACGCCTTGACAAATTTGTCGATTGGGGACCAATCACACCATACATCCCACTTGGTCTCATTTCTGTAATCAACGTCGGTTTGTCAATGATGTCAACCCGCTTTACTGGAAAACTAAGCAAATGGGGCAACTACCTAGGTATTATTAATACAATTTTATCTGGAGCTATTGACTATATCCTTGGAAACAAGGCGGCAATCATAACATACCCTATCACCTTCCTCATCTATACATTTGCAATCAAAGTGGCAAGCTTCACGAGATGGTAAACCAAATCAAATGAGCCAAGCTCAAACTAAAATGGTAGCAACTATCGCCACTATTCTGGCATTTGCCTTTGCATATGGTACAAACTATATCGGATATGGTGGTAATATGAACGCATTGGCTTATGTAACTACGATTGCATTTGCATTATCTCTTGTTGCTAATGTATTCAATGCATTGAAACTGACAACCCAATGGGGTTTTTGGTTTGTTTACAATCTTGTTCAATTAGCAAAAGCATTCATCCAAGGCAATTTTGCCAATGTTGGTAAATATATTTTCTATATTATCAACGCAATTGGCGCTTTATTTGTCTGGGAAGATAGTAAATGATAAAAGCATCTCTATGAGATGCTTATTTTCTTTTCCAATTTTGTTTGTGTATTTATACAGGTGTAAGTATGTGTACAAATTTTATCACAAACAAAATTGGATAAAATTGGATTCAAAATTGGATTTTGTGATAACGCTTACAAAATGAGGTATATCAATGGTTTTTCGAGATTAGGGTTCTAAAATGAAAAATTTTTGAAAAAAATTTTTTCCATGACCTGATTTTTAAAAATTTTTTTATTTTATTGACCAAAAAAATAGCATTTTGTTGAAAAAAACTCAGTAATACCAAGGGTTTAAGTGTATCAAAAAAATAATCCAATTTTTGAATCCAATTTTGTCCAATTTACCCCTAAAAAAAGACAAAAACATAAAATGTAACCGATTACATAATCAAAAAAATTTAAAAATAAAAACAAGAAAATGAATAATTACAAATCCAAATGTAATAATATACAAATAATGGAGGTAACTAGATGAAAACAGCAGCTATTTTTGATATTGATGGGACAGTATTCCGTGAATCATTATTACTACAACACTTAGAAAAATGTGTAGACTATGACGTATTTCCTGAACAAGCAAGAGCCGAAATTAAGATAGCCAAAAAACAATGGAAAAATCGAGAACTCGATTATGATGAATATATGCTACAGGCTGTAGAAGTGTATAAAAAATATTTGATTGGTAAACCCGAACACGACATTGAGTTTGTTGCTCGTAAAGTTATTGAAAAACAATATCAATTACTTTATACATACACACGTAACCTCATGGAGTGGCATAAAGAACAAGGTCATACAATCATCTTTATTTCTGGTTCACCCACATTTTTAGTGTCTAAATTAGCACAAAAATTAGGTGTCGATATTTGGTTCGCTAGTAAATACGGCACAGAAGACCATGTCTATATTGATGATATAACACCAATGTGGGATTCAGTATCTAAACGTCAAGCATTGGATATTTTAGAAGAACATTATGATATTGATTTGTCCAGTTCATATGGATATGGTGATACAACCGGTGATTACACGTTGCTTGCATCTGTAGGTCATCCAACAGCAATCAACCCAAATCAAAAATTATATAAGAAGATTCAAGAAACAAATTTACCATGTAAAATTGTAGTTGAACGTAAAGATGTAATCTATCACATTCAATAGAAAGGTCAAAAATGACAAAACATAAATTAGTGAGTTTAACGGAAACGGTTATCTCAAAATATGTATCATTATATAAAAGTGTTACGAAAACAGGTGATTTTATCAAAGAGTATGATTTCATTTCTCGAAATCATGGTATGACACTAGAATCGGGAGACTTTGGTCACCCGAATAAATCAAACGCAGTAGCTATGTTTGTTTTTAATCGCCCCAAGACCAAAATGTTATTGATGAAAGAATATCGCCATGTGGCCAATGGATATGTTGTATCAACACCATCAGGATTAATCGATGAAGGTGAAACACCAGTTGAAGCAGCCATTCGCGAAGTATATGAAGAAGTCGGATATACTAAAGAAGACATTACGGTCGATACCGTACTATTACCATCCTATTCATCCATCGGTATTAGTGATGAACAAGTAACATCAGTATTTATGAGAGTAAATGAACTTGTAACACCAGAACAGCATTTGAGTATATCAGAAGACATTGAATGTTTTTGGGTAACACCATGGGATGCCAAATATTATCTAGAGAATGGAACATTTCCACCACGACTATCAGAAAAACTAGGATTAATCGAAAATGGAAAACCACAAGTTATCTGCAACACCGCTCGTACACAAATGGTTATGAAACAATTTGTAGACGACAATCTTCCAAATTACAAATAATCTTTTGCATACGCAAAAGATAAGGAAGGGGCTACGCCCCAACCCTAATTTTACTCAGATTTTAAGAAAATAAAAATTTTCAAACAAATGCTTGACATTGGAAAAAGAATGCGATATAATAAACATAAAGATTAATGATTATTATAAATAATAAAGAGGATAAGATATGAGATTAACACCAACACAAAATGTAGCAGTTGATTTAATAATCATTGCGTATGACCGAAACGACCATATGGTAAAACTCTACACACCAAAACGAGAAGTAGAACCGGCTAAAGGGCAACCAGCACTACCAGGAGTACTCCTACAAGAAGGTGAACATATTTCATCTGCCGTACAACGTACCATCAAAGACAAAACACAACTTGATGAGCTAACATACAATTTACAAGAATTACCAGCTCGAACAAATCCATATCGAGATGAACGTGGACATGTAATGTCCATTCCGACACTCGTTTTACTGCATGGGCAAAACAACTTCGATGAAGATTGGGTGCCTTTTGTAACAGATATTAAATTACCATTCGACCATACAGAAATGGTCAATTTGGCATATAACATCCTTGCCAGTAACTGGGATAAATACCCATTACCATTATTATTAGCAGGTGATAAAATCACATTGGAAGAGATGAAAGATATTCTATCTCATTTCTTACCATATTATGAAAAGGTAATTCCTTCAAACTTAAGACAAATGATGTTCGCTCAGAAATTCCTAACAGAAACTGACGAATTTGCTAAAACAAATACACAAGGTCGTCCACCACGCTATTACACTATCAAACGAGACGACATTAAACCGCTCTATCAATAGAAGGGACAAAATATGCTATATATCAATCAACAACCTATCGACTTTATCATCTTCCCAAACAAAGAACGCAGACTTGATTTGAAACAAGAATTGCTTGATGCTAAGCCCGGTTTAATCAATGACGTTTATTGGCATTACGAAAATGATGAGTCAATTTTTGAGCTATTACTATTAGATGATGCTATTCATTCACTAGGTCAATTTTATGATTTATATATTGGCTATATGCCGTATTCACGAATGGATAGGGTACAAGAAGCTGGAACAGCTTTCTCACTTAATGTATTATCTAAAATGGTAACCAAAATGACAAATGCTCTCATGAAAATTTATGTCCTAGACCCACATTCACCAGTAACATTGGAAAAATTAAATGAATACAAACCAGGGCATGCTAAAGAAATTAACTATTCATTAGCGCAAGATGTCATCAACTACACGAATTTGGACGTGAATGAAGCATGGTTCGTCTTCCCTGACAAAGGTGCCGCTCATCGTTACAATTACGAAGCATACCCAAATGTCATCATTTGTGAAAAAGTACGCAACTTTGCGACAGGTAAAATCGAAGGTATTAAAGCCCACATTCATAAAGAAACAACAAAACCATCTACAAACGCACCGATTATCATCATTGACGATTTGTCATCTTATGGTGGTACATTTGTTGGGGCAATCAAAGCTGTTGAAACCGACTTAGGTATCAAATCTAATAACAATTGGCTCATTGTGACTCATGCAGAAGAAGCCATTGATATGGGGCAGGTGCCCGTGACATTTAGTCATATCTTTACGACTGATTCCATTGCAAAACCACAAGGTTATACTAATATGTCTGATAGTGAATATGATGAACAAAAACAAGTCTATATTCGCCCTGTTTTAGATATTATCAATGAGGTGAATAAATGATTAACATTCAATGACGGAGATGCAGATATCAAAAAAATATTCAAACATTAGAAGGGATACACATGCCGAAAGAAATAGCCGCTGGGGTCATAGCATATTACTATGATGACAGCACAAGTGAATACAAATTTTTAATGGCTCACCCTGGCGGACCATATTTCAAAAATGTCAACAAATATGGATTCCCAAAAGGTCATGTCGAAAATGATGAGTCATATGAACATGCAGCAATACGAGAGTTCCAAGAAGAAACAGGATTGGTAATAGACCAAACACGACTATGGGGGCATATAGAGTGCAAGGGAAAAAAGAAAAATGTCCATTACTATTTGTACCCTATGACTGAAATATGGGCACTTGATAGTCTATATTCAAATCAATTTTATAGTGATGTATTTAAATGCATGATAGATGAAATTGATGATTATCGTTATGTATCATTAATAGAAATGACTGAGCTCTTGTTCAAACGTGACGAGAAAGTCGTAGTCGAATTGCAAACTATTAGAAACGGAGAAACCATGACAGAATTACAATGGCATCAAGTTGCCGACACCATGAAACAATATGAACGTGCAAATAATGCAACACTAGACCCCAACAAACCCATCGTTATCCGATTGGATATGCGTGCAGGAGGTTCCTTTGTGCGTGGACTAGAAAAACCATGGGATAACGCATTTACCCAAGCAATGTCTACCACTGCACAAAAACTCGCCGAACAAGTTCAGGGAGCACAACTTGCATATGTTGGTTCTGATGAAATTACTCTCTTACTATTTAACAATAGTGAGAAAGAACACTTCACACCTTTTTTTAATGGTAAACTCCAAAAGATTGTTTCTATTACTGCGGCTATGGCAACAGCTGAATTCAACAAAGAATGGTTGACATTAATTGACGACGAATCAAATGCGGAACGAAAGGCTTTATTGCAATCCAAACTATTTGGTGCACGCTTTGATTCACGCGCATTCAACATTGAAGGTGATGTGAGAGACGCTTTGCTCAGTGTATGGTGGCGAGTAACCGATGTTGCACGAAATTCAGTCCAAATGTTGGCGCGACATCATTTCTCACAAAAACAATTACATGGTATCGGAACTAAAGAAATGCTCCTCAAATTGGAATCAATTGGACATCATTGGTCGGAAGAAGTAACTACCGAAAACAAATATGGTAACATTTTCATTCGTGAAGCCTATATGGGCGAAGGATACAATCCGAAAACCAAAGAAACCGTAAAAACAATTCGACACGCATGGTTTCCATCAAGCGAAGAACAAATGAGAGAGTTCCGAAATATGAATAACTATGAACAAATTATCACAACACAAATCTACAAACGATTAATGGAAAGAGGATAATAAATGTTAAAACTAATTTTATATGCCACATACATCACCATCATCATTGCAATAGAAATTTTTATTCACATTAAGAAAGAAAATGATGCAATCTCATTCTTAGTATATGTAATTGTGCAAGCAGTCACTCTCATGGCTCTAGTAGTAAGCCCAATTATCGTTACACTGATATCAAACTTCTTAACAAACTAATACGAAAGCGAGTAACATCTATATGACAACTACAACACCTATCTACCTTAGCACAGACTTTTACAAGCTCTCTCATAGAGAGCAATATCCAGTCGGAACTACTAAGGTTTATTCAACACTAACACCACGTTCGAACAAGTATGCACCGTGGTCTAACCATATAGTATTCTTTGGATTACAATACTTCATCAAAGAATATCTCATTGACCGTTTCAATAACGAATTCTTCAATCAACCACTTGAAGACGTTATTTCCACTTATGAAACATTTGTCAAAAACACTTTAGGTAAAACTGAAGTTTATACTGAACACCTGGTACAACTCCACAACCTTGGTTATCTACCAATCAAGATTACAGCGCTCCCTGAAGGGACATTGGCGCCAATGAGATGTCCTGTAATGACCATCGAGAATACACAACCTGAATTCTTCTGGTTGACTAATTTCTTAGAAACCATCTTGTCGACGACAATTTGGCAACCAATCACATCAGCTACCTTGGCGTACCAATACCGTAAAGTGTTGGATGGCTACGCAATCAAACAACAGGTTCAACAGCAGGTGTAGAATTCCAAGGTCACGACTTTTCACTACGTGGAATGTCTAGTGAACAGTCTGGTATGGCTTCTGGAATGGGTCATTTAACATCATTCCAAGGGACTGATACAATCCCGGCAATATTTGGGGTTCACAAGTATTACAATGCTCCACTTGATTTCACAACAGGTGCATCTATTTCCGCTACTGAACACAGCGTTATGTGTTCATACGGTCAAGCTGATGAACTAGAATTATTTAAACATCTTCTTGTAGATGTTTACCCAACAGGTCTATTCTCAGTTGTATCAGACACTTGGGACTTCTGGAAGGTAGTCACAGAATATCTTCCAGCTTTGAAAGACATTATCATGGCTCGTGACGGAAAACTCGTTGTCCGTCCTGATAGTGGTGACCCTGTTGATATTGTAACTGGTACAAAAGTAAATGGAAATACACCTGAAGAAAAGGGTCTCATTGAGTGCCTCTGGGATACCTTTGGTGGTACCGTAAACGAACAAGGATATAAAGTCCTTGACCCACACATTGGTGCCATCTATGGTGACTCCATCAACTTGGAACGTGCTACTGCCATTTCAGAACGTCTTGAAGCCAAAGGATTTGCCACAACAAATATTGTGTTTGGTATTGGTTCATTCTCTTACCAATATCACACACGTGATACTTTCGGATTTGCGGTTAAAGCAACCGCCGCTACCGTTGACGGGGAAGAACGTATGCTCTTTAAGGACCCTAAGACGGATGATGGCACAAAGCGTTCACAACGTGGACGCATTGTTGTCGCTAGTAAAGAAGACGTTTTAGCCGAAAATCCAGAGTTTGATTTCTCAACCTTAACAGGTGACCAATCAAACAACGAGTTGCTATGGAAAGACGGTTTGAATGAGGCAGAAGCCAACCAATCAAGTTGGAAAGCACTCAAGACCGTATTTGAAGATGGTCAGCTTTTAGTTGATGATTCGCTTGCCACAATTCGTGAACGTCTAGTTGATGAACGCAGCAAGAGCGAAGTTGTTGTACAAGAAACACAACTACACAAGTATCTCAAAGATACAATTATCGACCGTTGGTCAAAAACAAATTAAGATGAGCCCTTCGGGGCTTATCTTTTTTAAGGAGATAATATGAGACAATTGACACAAAAAGAACATCAGATTTATAGTGACTATATAATAACTGAACTCATTAGCCAATTTCAAAAATATGGAAAAGTAACATTAGATGATTTGCGACAATTGATAAACATCAACTATGAGATATCCGAAATAACAGACAACATCTATCCGATTTTGGAATTCTCATCAGATTATAATGCCATCAAGAATATTACCAAATTCAATATGAACACATATCCAAATAATCTATTAGATGAATATCAAATCCAAACTATCAATGTGCCCAGTGTGTATCTCTATACAGGAAACTTTACAGGGCGCCTTACACCTTACCAGATTGAAGGAAAGGATATATATGACCTTTATTTATTACCTTATGGGCTAACACAATGTTTTGAAATCGAATACATACCTAAGACAATTCTTACTAATGGTGAAACAAAATATTTTAATTTTGTCAAATCATCTAACAGTAACCATAGACTATTGTACGACACAACAGACTATGAATTGCCAATCGATTATCGTTCTGAAAAATCAGACAGTATAAGTGAACTACGTGACGATATTACTAACAAATTAGAACAATCGTTGGCACTAATAAAACCTATTGATACTAATCAATTAAGAGAAATCATTAACACACACTATCAAACGAGGTACAAAATGAAAGATATTACAACAATCACTAAAGGTGTTATTATGCACCAAGTCAACTGCCAGGACGTTATGGGGTCAGGTGTAGCAAAAGCCTTGTACACCAAGTACCCTCAAGTTAAAGAAGAATTTCATAAATTGGCACAAACCTATGACACACCGCAAAAACGCTATGGCATGTTCCAACCTATACAAATTAATGAAAATCTCATTATTTGCAACAGTTATTCCCAAATGAACTATGGTAGACAAACGGGTGTACGTTACACGAATGAAACCTTACTTGTTAACAATCTAAAACGATTAGATGAATTAGCGAAGAGTAAAAATTTACCTGCCTATGTACCGGAATATATTGGTTGCGGATTAGGTAACGGTGATTGGAAAACAATCAAAGACTATATTGATAACAACACAGATATCATCATTGTATCAAAATAGCAACTTACAAAAATCCTATATCGAAATGGAGAAATAAATGAAGTACGAATACATTTCACATATACCAAACCAACTTGAACAGGCCGGATATAAACCCAAATCCGTTAAAGAAAATGATAAATCTATTGAAATTCGAACAAACGAATGCAGATTTACCATTAGCAAAACCAGTTCATTAATCGAATCTTCTATACTCATCGATAGTAGTTTAACGTTCGATATAGAAAATGTAGAATACCTAGAAGATAAGGGAATCGACAACTGGTCTATTTATAAACATATACTCACATTCTCTTATGCACCAAAAACGAAAAAGATATGCTGCACACATTAATTGAGGTGTTACGAGTGTATGATTAATTATAAACTCAATAATAAGAATGGGCATGTTAATACTAACGAATTTAACATTGATGAACGTGCCCGCTATGGAACGGATATTGATAAGGTACATCTCATTCAACTAGGTAAGGCTACAAATTACTATGATGATTGGCGAGACCACCCGAACGAATATATTCGATGTGCACTTGCCAGACGCGGATATCATTCCGAATACTATTTAACGGATACCGTAAATGTTCGCAACGCTGCATTATATCATCTACCCGAAAAAATGATAAATTATGTGGGAGATGACACCGCTACAACAACAATCACTCGATATTTGATAGGGGAAGTTGACCCAGACACCGATTTACTTGAAGCCTTCATACAAAATTCTTATGACCAAATTGCTTCTATATACGGAGCACACGTACTAGACGCGTTTATGCTCAAACTGGAAGCCATGAATTTAGTTCCGAACAATATGAATAAAACTATGACCGAAGAACAATTAAGGGCCATCAACAACCCATTATGGGCCAAGAACTATACAATTTTACAAATAGCGATGATTATATAGAACTAGAGTATGAAGATACTCTCAAACATGATTAATCCAAATGCAGAGAATTAATTGTTAATTTAGAAATGGAGAATTACAAATGAAACAATATATAGAAATACAATTTTGGAATCCTAAAACAGGAGACGAAAAAAGCCTACGTATTAGCGTGGATAATCTAAAAACATGTCGTCTTTCTGATATCACAAAAACAGTAAGATATAAGGGACAACGATTCCTCGAAGGTGAAGCAGTGAGTCAAATACACATTCAAGCCAAAAATGTAGATGACTATGATTTTACAAATTATCAAGTGGATGAAATCAATATTTATGATAATGAGGAAATCATTGCGAGTTATAATGTAATCCAATCTCCTGATGTACATCGAATGACAATTAAAAATGGTCAATTTGAGTTGCTATACTGGCACAACCACCAAATGAAACAAGTACATCAATAAAGAGGTGAAGACATGTTAACAAAAGAAGAGATTGATAACAAATTATCAAACCAAATGTCACGGTTACGTTATTTCCGAGAATTGACTAATGTGACAATTGATAAGATATGTCATGATACCGGTATCAATCGGAACACATATACACTCTTAGAACGAGACCCAATCAAGAAACATACTATTGGTCATTACATGCTCTTAGCCGAATATTATGGGACATCATTAGATTATATCATCGGTAATGATGTTGAACCAACACACATGGTAAACTATCTAACCAAGCGTATGCGTGATGAAATGGAAGCTAAAAAAGTAGCATTTCAATCCATAGCAGAATCGTTGAAGGATGATGACTTAGCAATTGATGATGTAACGTGGAATGTCCAAAACACTTTGGACATCTCACATGAACGTTTTCTTAAATTACAAAAAGAAATGACCAGTATCCCACAACACATACTCATTGAGCATGCAAAGCGAGCATACCCATATAATCTCTTGGGAGACATTGTTAGTCCTAAAGCTTTAATGGTAGATTTCCATATCACCAATAATCTAATGGATGATATTGACAAATTGTTAGATGAGTATCTTAGCGAGCGTGAGGCTCGAATTCTACGTTTGCGATATATCAATGGAATGACGTTACAAGCTATTGCAGACATGTTAAGTGTTACCCATGAACGAGTTCGACAATTAGAAGCGAAAGCAATTAGACAGTTGAGACACGTCGTATATACACAAAAATTATTACAATCTGCACAGATTCGAGAAAACCAACAAAAATCGATGACCAACGACGCACCATCACAGCCTTGGAACGTCAAATTGAACATATCAGCAATCAAATCATCAACAAAGGTTATAAACCGGTATCAATAACTGGAACTATTGATGAACTTAGTCTGACTAATAGAGCATATAATTTCTTCAGATTATCTGGTGTAGAAACGATAGAACAAGTGTTACAGGCAATTTCTATCAGACACGACTCAAAACTATGAAGGGATTGGGGACAAAAGTCAATCAACAATACCTTATATCGATTACACCAGGCGGGATACTTAGAAAGCTTTCCAGATGATGAAGCAATTTTAGGACCGAAATGGTCTGAGAATTATAAAAAATTAGCTACAATCAAAGACGAAATCAAAAACAAATATGGATTAGATGCCTAATCCATATTTTTAAGGAGGATATATATCACATGCAAAATCTAACAAACCAAATAATCAATTGGTTAAGAAATGAATGTTTACCATTGTTGATTGTCGGGTCATTAATGACCTTATCGCTAGCCTTTATCTATTATTTTACTACTGGTACCATAATTCTATTACTAGGTGGTCAACACTTATTTGCATATATAATCTGGTCATTACTCACCATTTCGTTAATGTATTTCGCGGCTCTATTTCTCACACAAATGTGGGAAGACAGAACAATTGAATTATTTGACAAATTAAAACCAACCATCATATATGTTATTTTGGTAGCGGTGATTACATATGTAGCCATAAATAAAGGACACATTATCACACTATCGATAATTTACCTGTTTGTAACAATTGGTTCTATAACTGGTCAGTATTTAAAAGATATGAAACGAATAGACCAATAACAATAGAATACGTGATGACTAACGCCAAAAAACGAAAAGGAGACCCTCATGATTAAAATTTACGACACCATGACCCGCAACATGCGAGAATTTGTGCCCATTGAAGAGGGAAAGGTTAAGATGTATGTCTGTGGGCCAACCGTCTACAACTATATCCACGTGGGCAATGCCCGCTCGACAGTTGCCTTCGATACTATTCGTCGCTACTTTGAGTATCGTGGCTATGAGGTTGCCTATATTTCCAACTTTACCGATGTGGATGATAAGATTATCAACCGTGCCAAAGAAGAAGGTATCACACCTCAGGAAGTAGCGGACAAGTATATCGCTGCCTTTCGTGAAGATGTGACGGCTTTGGGTGTTAAACCTGCGACTCGTCATCCACGTGTTGTAGAGTTTATGGATGACATCATCCGCTTTGTAGAAGACTTGATTGAAAAGGGCTATGCATATGAGAGTCAAGGGGATGTCTATTTCCGTGTAGAAAAATCCCACAACTATGCTAAGTTGGCCAATAAAACTTTGGAAGACTTGGAGCTAGGAGCTTCAGGTCGTACAGATGAAGAAACGGCTCGCAAGGAAAATCCGGTCGACTTTGCCCTTTGGAAAGCTGCGAAACCAGGTGAAATTTCTTGGGACAGCCCTTGGGGACCTGGTCGTCCGGGCTGGCATATCGAGTGTTCGGTTATGTCAACGGAGATTTTGGGTGATACTATCGATATTCACGGTGGTGGAGCTGACCTTGAGTTTCCACACCACACCAACGAAATTGCCCAGTCAGAAGCCAAAACAGGTAATACCTTCGCCAATTACTGGATGCACAATGGTTTTGTCAATATCGATAATGTCAAAATGTCGAAGACATTAAATAACTTCATCACTGTACATGATGCCTTTAAAACTATCGATGGTCAAGTACTTCGATTCTTCTTTGCGACTCAGCACTACCGTAAGCCTATTAACTTTACGGAAAAATCAGTGCGTGATGCAGAGACCAACCTCAAGTATCTCAAGAACACTTATGAGCAACCATTTACTGGAGATGTAGATTCTCAAGAGTTTCAATCTTTTAAAGATAAGTTTGTAGCTGCTATGGATGAGGATTTCAATACAGCAAATGGTATCACAGTCGTCTTTGAGATGGCAAAATGGATTAACTCAGGCAACTATGATGCATCGGTTAAAGAAGCTCTTACGGCTATGTTAGAAGTCTTTGGGGTGGTCTTTGTTGAGGAAGTTTTGGATGAGGAAATTGAAGCCTTAATCCAAAAACGTCAAGAAGCACGTGCTACTCGTGATTTTAAGACAGCTGACCAAATTCGTGACCAGCTAGCTACTCAAGGGATTAAGTTACTGGATACAAAAGAAGGTACAAGGTGGCAAAGAATACACGAGCCACAGAATAGTTAGAGAAACTGAAATATTTCCATTTCTAGATGCAGCTAAACTAATCACACTAAAGAGGTAAAACATGACTAAATATAATATAAATATCCTTGAGATAGTTTCATACTTAGAGAATCACCAACCCAGTACACTAGAATTATCCATGACGGAAGAACAACTATTTCGTCAAAAAAACCCCTTATGGGCAAGAGGATATACTAGACAGGACTTAATGACGGTTGTTCATCTCTATCACATGATAAGCGCGAAACATATTACAAACAACCATGACACGATTTGTGATATTCTATATGCAAATCACAAAAAAATCAGTGAATGGAAGGGACTCAAAGACATTATGAAAATTTACTTCAATTCATCATATGGTATTGGTGGATTACATGGAAACATACAAGGGAATAGCGGCTATGAAAAAATTTAAATTTTGATATAATAAATGTAGGAACTAAATTAATTCCTAACTATTTTAATCATAACAAAAAGAAAGGAGGATGTCAAGATGCGTATTACAAGTTCTTACGGGATGAAATTAACAGGTGATTTAAAGTCTTTAGAAACCTCAATAGTTATCTATCGTCAAGCTCTTAGTATGCTCATTCCTATCATCAATGATGAATGGGCAACATTGAGTGATTGTCGCTATATCAATCAAAAGTATAACTTGATTGAGAAATGGATTCATTCCACTGCTGCAAATCAAGCTCGTTTTGATTTTGACGAACAATTTCCCAAGCTACCAACCTATCTCAGACGAAGTGCGATTGCAAAGGCACTTGGCATCGTCTCTTCTTATCGTAGTAACCTTGAAAACTGGGAACAAGATAGAAAAGGTCAAGCTCCAAAACTAAGTTTGACTCACTATGCTTACCCGGCCTATTACAAGGGGAATTTATTTAGAAATTTCGACCCACTTCGTCAAACCATAGAACTCAAAGTGTTCAAAAACGGCGATTGGGTTTACGAAGTTTATCAACTGAAAACTTCTGATTGTACTTACTACCTAAACCATTTAACAGGTAAGAAACAAAACGTTCCAGTCATTCAAAAGAAAGGACGTCGTTTTTATGCTGCCTTTTCTTACGAAGAGGAAACACCCCTTCTCCCTGAAGAATCCATTGACAAGGTCTGCGCCGTTGATTTGGGTTTAGGTACAGACGCCACTTGTTCGATTATAGATAAAGACGGTACGGTTTATGCACGAACATTCATTTCGTTTAGCAAAGAGCACGACCGACTGGATACACAACTAGGGCGTATCAAACGCAATCAAAAACGAGGTTCTCGACACAATAATACGCTATGGCGAAAAGTGTCAGGAATCAGCCAAGATATCGCCGATAAAACAGCTCAGGCCATCTTTGAGTTTGGAAATGAGTATGGTGTAGACGCGTTCGTCCTTGAGTATTTAGACTTTAAGGGCAAAAACGCTGTCAAACGCGCTCATTTCTGGCGATACAAACGCATCTATAAGGTGCTATCCCAAAAAGCTCATCGAAATGGATTACGAATAGCCCGTGTCAATGCACGAAATACTAGTCGTTTGGCCTTCGATGGTTCGGGATTGTCAAAACGAGGGCGAGAAATCGAGCCTTGTACACCTTATAGTCTGATGCAGTTTTCAACTGGCAAAATCTACAATGCGGATTTAAACGCATCTTATAACATCGGAGCACGATACTTTATCCGATGCATTTTAAAAACCGTTTCGGCAACGCAACGGTTAGTGCTTGAGGCAAAAGTTCCTCAGGCAACTAAGAGAAGCACCTGCACCTTGTCTCACCTGATTAACCTGAGAAGTGAACTAGCAGTACTAACTGCAAGAACTCAGGCTTAGGTCTTATGGAGAGAGAAGGAAGTCTGTCATCAGGACGAAGCTGAAACCGCAGAACCTGAAGATAGAAGCGCCAACCAAACGAAGTTTGGGTGGTGAGGCTTCACGAAGTCGTTTCGTCCGAACCTTTACAAGTTGGTAACAGTATAAAACAATCATTCAATCACACATAACATGGCAAGATATCAAACCATATACTGATAATATCGGTGCTTTAATATATACAGAAAAACGAGTGTCTAACGGGAACGTTTCAACTCATCAGACAGTTCGCACCTATATCAACATTAAACCTTAAGAAAGAGTAGAAAATGCTAACAATTTATTCAGGATACCATTTAGGCAACAAAAAAGAAAACATTACACTCGATATCCGCGAATTACAACCTCAACAAAAAATTATTGATATTGTCACTGATTTTGTGACAACATCAGAGGCCTTAGAAGATGATTTGCTTGATGTCGGTATCAATACAACAAACCCACTTGTGATTGCCACAATTGAGGCGATTGCAATGGAAACCGATAAGATTCAAAATCTAAAATATGTATATATTACAGAAGATGGTGAGGAACATCTCAGCCATTATGTAGAAGACCGTTGTGACGGTGATTATTATCCAAATGATGAATTACTGGATTTACACGCACGCTACTATAAGGCGTATTATGCGCGCAAACGTTTCAAATAAACAACATATCACAAACTAGAAAGGATGACACTCTATGGACATTGGTTCAGGTACAGGATACCCATCAGCCGCTTTATCTAACTTTTCACCACATTCATTTGTTATTGACGGCGTAGAATGCGCATCTATGGAGGGATTTTTGCAATCCTTAAAATTCCAAGACCCAGAAATGCAAAAACATGTCTGCACCTTAGTTGGTAAAAAAGCCAAATTTAAAGGCAAAAAGAAAAAATGGTGGAAAACCCAGACACTTTACTGGCAAGGGGAAGAAATCCCACGCTCGTCTGAGCGATACCAAGAATTGCTAGATGATGCATTTATGGCATTGAGCAAGAACGAAGGTTTTCGCCGAGCTCTATTAGCCACTCAGAATGCAACCTTAACACACAATATCGGAAAGAAGAAAGAATCTGAAACAGTCTTAACACGGACGGAATTCACATCACGATTGACAAAAATCAGAAACGAAATACAGAAAGGTAATGAAGATGAAAAAAAATAAACTAATCGGCATTTCATTTATCACATTTGCTCTACTAATGTTGGTAGTTAAGCTTAACAACTGGGAATTCTCAGTATGGCCTCTTATCCCTATTGGTATTTTCCTATCATTAGTTTATGACTCATGGAAAAACCGAGATTATGAAGGTATGGCCCTAAGCACATTTATTGCATTAATCGTAGCCAATATGAACTACCATTTCTTAAACATTTCAAATGGTATTTTGTTTGCTGTTGGTGTATTAATTGTTATCGGAATTGGCTATTTACAAGGTGACAAAGAGGACGGTTTCTCATTACGCGTCATCATTAAAGAAACATTAGACGATATTGCATCACACCAAACCACTAAACAACTGATTTCACAGTACATCAGGATAAATGGACATATTCAGAAAATGCACCTCAAAATACGAAGAACACAAGCAACCACACCGGCACATACAATTACACTCAAACAACTAAAATTGTAGATGAAGGTGAAAAAGATGCCGAATAAATATTCAGACTCACTGAAACAGGTTAAAGGGGGAGAATGGTCTGACTTCTTTGCGAGTCAAACCAGTTTACCTTCTATCCTAGAAGCAATTGATACATTATCAGAAACTGAAACAATTTATCCGCATCCAAATGACCTCTTTCGTGTTTTTGAATTAGCACCATCAGACATCAAAGTAGTTATTTTGGGACAAGACCCATATTACAACCCTGGACAAGCAACCGGATTAGCTTTTAGTGTCAAAACAGATATCAAGACGCCACCATCACTCAAAAACATCTTCAAAGAATTAAAATCAGACTTAAATATTGACCGCACAAATTCGGATTTATCAGACTGGCATAAACAAGGGGTATTTCTTTTGAATACTGCTCTAACAGTAACCGAGCAAAAGCCAAATTCACACAAAAAGATGTGGAAAGAATTCACCAAAGATTTACTAAAATATTTGACGAAGAAAAATCCTGATATTTTATATGTCATGTGGGGTAATAACGCTCACGAACATGGTAAATTCATTGAAGAATTATTACCATCGGCAAAATCATTAATCTCTTATAGTTCTCACCCATCACCATTATCCGCAAGACATTCATTTTTCGGAAGTAAACCATTCTCATGGGTGAATGAAAAATTAGTAGAACAAAATAAAACACCAATCAAGTGGTAGAAAGGTCATTATGCAACCAACACGACAACAAATAGAAACATTTAATAAGAATTTCAAATTAGTAGAAGAAGTTGAGATAACCACAACGTTTTCAACCAAGCTCACACATGATGCGTTCTCAGAAGTAGATTATCTGCTAGACGCGCCATGGGAAAAAGAAGATATTTGCGAATCAACATCGCTTGGTTATCAGATTCTTACCAAACAAGATGGATACATCAAGAGTATTGACACAATGGATGATGTTTCAGAATTCATTTTAAACGAAATGCACAAATACACTCAAACAACTTGACAATGATATAATAATAAGATATAATAAGGATGACCCGGGTTTTGGCTCCCTTCTCCGCGTTTTTCCCGGGTTACATTTATTTCCCTCGGCCCATAGAAATATGGGTCTTTTGATTTCAAAAGGAGACAAAAATGAACTTAGTATACTTACTAACAACCAGTATAAAACGTCATAAATATGGCCTATTAATTCTTATCACCAGTACCGCTATTTTCATGACAGGTGCTGTGAAGATTATGCAAAACAATCAAATTCAGCAACAACAAGAAGCTCTATGGTCAGAAACTATTTCACAAACATATACCAAAGAAGATGATACTAAGATATATTTAGTAAAAAATCGAGAAAGTTTGGATTATGTACTAAACGGCGTTGGTGTTGACAATGACCACATTATTATCACTAAGGAGCTTAGTGGTATACTATTATCATCAAAACGACAATATTACACAGATATTAACCGTAATATAGTTAGTTTTATAGACGACATATTTTCACTAAATCGTGGTAAAGAAATTTATCTTGTCAAAATGAATGGTGACACAAAATCCTATGTGAAAATTAATTCCTATGATGTGAAGGATAATCGTACCGATAAGAAGCAAGACTTTACTGTTACAATTCGCAAAAAAGATGATAAATATCGTGTAGAATTGACAACCAAATCAAATCAAGACCAAACAAAATTTCCAGATTCTCAAAATGAAGACGAATTACCATAGGAGGAAAAATATGGGAGAAAGATTAGTTATCGTAAACCAAATTAATGGTGATACAATCAATGCTATTTATTATCATTGGTCAAATTATACCCAAACAGCAGTAGCAGAAGTATTAGCACTATCGGATGGTATCCAAACCTATTATGATGATATTGACAACAAAACACCGTATTCACCAATCGACACATTCAATTTGGCATGCTTAGAGTCTATTTCAGGAATATCATCCTGTGATAATGAATCGCGTGCATATTATCAAAAAGTTACAGGGGAAGACTATGATGTTGAAAAAATAGACCGTTCACTGGGCTTGATTCATTTCACAGAGAATGATATAATGGATGCAATTGGTGCTGCCGAAGGTACTGTCTATATTGATTGGGCGATTGATGCTATTGGTCGGCCCATTATAGACAAAACCAAAGTAGATTTAATCGGTGTCATTTACCGAGAATCTGCAGATTATGAAGAGGATTTCCCTGAGATTAGTGCACAGCAACGACAAAATCCAAAATCGTACACATTAGATAATATCAAATTAACAGAACTAGATGATTTTTATAACCAATTACCTGAAGATTGGTATGATGAACAAGAAAATAATTATTACTCACAAAAGGGGTAAAGAATGAAGACATATATCTATTTATCAGACATTCATGCCAATTATGAGGCATTGAAGCATTTAACAACCTTACCTGAAATGAAAGATGAAAATTGTGAATTTAGATTTGGTGGTGATTATATTGATGGATATGATTTACAACCAAATGCAACACTTAATACCCTACACTTCATCAAAAACCTATGTGACCAGGGTAAAGCTAAAGCCATCGTTGGAAATCACGACCAATTTATTATCGATGCCACCTATTACCCGCATGCACATAATTATTGGGGAATTAATGGACGTGCCAACACTTTGGAAAATTTGGGAATACCCTATAGTAATGATGAAGAATTGCGTGAGCAATTGATATTCCACATGTTTGATGAAATTAATTGGTTAAAATCATTACCATACTACATTGAAGATGGAACAAATCTTTTGACTCATGCTGGATTCGATTTGGATATGCCATTAGACGAGCAGGACATACATACCATGTTATGGACACGACAAGCCTATATTGAATTCTTCCATGATGAAATTCTACGACAATTTGTCCATACTGATTTCAAAAATAAAACAATCATCACAGGTCACACACCAACCGCGGCCTTATCATTAGATGAAGACACAACTGATTGTCCTATTGTTAAAGATTATGAAGATGACGTCAATATCACACGATATTACATTGACGGTGGTTCAAAATCTGGTTATAAACATGGACATATTAATCTCATCAAATTAGATGAAAATGGTAAAGAACTATGGCGTGGTAAAATGGACGAACATGGCATACATATTGAACACACACAACCCCAAAGAACAATAACAATTCAAAAAGAAGTTGGTACTGAATGGCTACAACAATAACAATACCACAAGGTTATACGGGTGAATCCACAATCATAGAAACACCCAATGTAACCTTGTTATTTTTCAAGAAGAATGATTTAACCGATAGAGACCTCATACCATACCTGAAGAAAACAGGTATTTACATATTGTACAACAATGATAGTTTATATGTTGGCCAGTCTGCAAATAAGGATGGTGTGTTAACACGATTACAACGGCATTTAGTAGAAAAGACATGGTGGGAGAAAACCCTAGTTATAATTCCGCATCAATTAATGACTAAAGCCCACTATGATTATATCGAAAAAGCCTATATTAGTATCCTATCACGTCAAAATCAAATGTTAAACCAAAATAACGGTAATACATCTCCTATCACAACAGAAGATATGGCACAATGTGAATTATTGATGTCAGAAGTGAATACGCTTTGTGGATTAATCAATGTAAATATTTCCCAGTTGACCACAAAGAAATATCAGGCCCATTTAGAAGAAACAATCCGTCAACTATTAGATGGAACACTAGAGGATGAATAGACGTAAATATGGTATAATAGAATTAGAAATAAACCGAAAGGAAAAAATTCTAATGACTACATTTGAAGACTATTTAAAGAGCATAATCTACCACTCATTTACGATGACGGAGATATAGACCATAAGGCTGGCTATAATGTCGGAGTCGCATCCTATGATGAATTTGACGAGTATAAGCCAATCTTAAATGTATTGAGCCAAATAAATAAAAGTCACCCCGAGCTTGTTGAACAATTGGAAGAATTAACGACATATCAAATCGAACTAGTACCATCAAACCGAGAAATAAATATATCATTATATAATAACGAAATCAACATTACCAATGATAACTACTATTATAAAGGATTTGATGTCAAGAAAGACAATCAAGTGTTTGGTAGTAGCTATTACATAAAATACAGGGAAGCTACTGATATACTAGCAGAGCAATTGGATGCACACGAAAAACTATCTCAGTGGTTAGACGACTCAAATAAGAATGATAAAAACTTAAATGATTTGTTACATGAAAATCAAGAAGAACTGTTAAAAGCATTAGAAGCTGAAGGTATGAAGACTAGTAGTCAAACGCTACTACCAATCGAACACACATATAAAAGAATTGGTAATATGGGTGATTTGAAAGATATCGTTGCTACTGCAAATCTTGGAAAACGAATACCACCGGAAACCGTTTTGGAAGCTATGTCACCTACGAGAGGAGAGCTAATCCGAACACCCGATGATTGGCTCATCAGTTGTCAAGATTATGAAAAAGATGGTGAGAGATATGTGAGAACTCAAATTTTGTATCCAACTGACGAATCTCCAGAACAGAATCGGCACACAGAGACGGCCGTGACAGTATATTCAATGGCGTATCAAATGATACCGGTTAATCAATTTGCTACAGAAGCAAATAAATTGTGGGAGAATTTCCAAAAATTTAAAGAAATTTGCTATCAGCAAGAAGATAAATTGAACTCAAAATTCCAATCACTGGTAAATGATGATACAGCATTACAAATGGCAATCGACGAATTATCAGTAGACGAAGCAAGAACATTATAACAAACGCTCATATTTTGAGCGTTTTTAATATGCAAGAAAGGATAAAAATGGGATTAGATATAAGTTTATATAAATTACACCCTGTTGATATCGATACAACCTTCATATATAGTTACGATGAAATATATATGAATTATAGAGTGATATCGGATAAAGAGGCTTTAGATGAAGATGATATTCGTTATGAATATGTAGTACCAGTATTAGTATGGGATTACAAACCCAATAAGCAATTAATTTTTGAAGAATTCAAAAAACAATATCCAGACGATTATACAGATATACAAGACTATTTCCCTATCAACTTGGGACAAGATGCTAAACCATTTGAACTAGTATCTTACAATGTCTATATGACGGATGTTGATGACCAAAGAAAAACAAAATTTACAGATAAAGCCACAAATAAAAGTATTATGTGGATAGACGATGAACATTATCCATTACCATTCAGTACTGAGTTGAAAGTAGTTTATATTTATAAAACAGAAGAGATTGCTTATCAACGAGGATTAGATACTGATTGGCGTTATTATCTACCAGATAATTGTGAAATCAGTAGAGACTATGAAAATATCGAAATCTTAGTAGAAAATGGACAATTGGATTCAGACTTCCTTACATTGTGGGGAGAAGACACATTCTGGTTGGCATGGTGGTAGAAAGGATAGAACGAAATGAAAGAAATCAAAACCAAACAATTGACTGGCATTCCAATCATTGATAAACATCTAACCGCCGGTAAGTCATACGAAGATGATATCACTACCAAAAACGGGGAAACATTTTATATCTATTTCCTCATTGAACGGCAATATCCAGATAAAGCTAAAATCTTTATCGACTATTATGGTCACGAAAACATGTTGAAATCGACAAATGTAGATATTCTAAAATTTTTAGTGAAAAATGGATATGGATTATCGGAATTAGTAAATCACCCCTCACTACATGTTAGAGCCGCAGTTGCCGACAAGGGTTATGGATTGGAACAACTCGCTAAAGACCCAAACGGATATGTACGTTCACGAGTTGTTGCTCAAGGTTATAAACCAGAAAAATTCATTTATGATGAATCGCCACTTGTCCGACTTGAAGTAGTCAAACAGGGAATTGGCTGGGACGAATTACATCAAGACCCCTACGATGACATAAGAATTTATTTAGCCGAAAACGGATATAAACTGGAAGATTATATCTATGATAGGTCGCTTCATGTTCGTCTGGCAGTTGTCTCTCACCATCTAAAGCTGGACAACATGATAAATGACCCAGATGAAATCATTCGTGGCGAAGTAGCGAAACAAGGATATGGTCATGACCAACTCAAACAGGATACTAGTTCATACGTGCAAGATGTAGTATCACACTATGATTGTTTACAAAAAAGAATGCAAGACTTAGAAAACATGGCAAACACTCACGACAATGATGCACCAAAGTGATATAATAGATATAGATTAAAACTCGCATATGCGCATTAGATGCCAGCCCGCGCAAGTCGGGCCATATGCTTATAGAAAGGTAAAAATATGAAAAACAAGATAAAAGACACATTTGTATATATAATGATGATAGTTATGTTCCTATTATTAGTAACAGCAACCATCAAATCTATGAAACCAACCGAGCAAGACTTGTTAGAAGAACGAAACCGAATGACAAAAACAATTCAAAACAATAATGAAATAAATGTTTATTCCGAACGTGAGCTAGCAGTGGCCCAAGAGATTATTGAAAGTCAAAACAAAGAAATTGTAGACATTAAAACAGAACAAAAATTAACCAATGCACCAGGACGTATAAATCAATTCATGTCTAAAACCTATTGGAAAGTCACCTACAAAGACAAATAAGAGGATATCACAGTGATATATACAACGCACCTTTAATGTGGTATAATAGAGGTAAGGAAATCACTTAGAAAGGAAATGCCATGTATATAAAACCAAATCGGATAAATGATGCAAAGCATTTACAAAATCTTTATTCTCATATGGATAGGTCATCACATAAGTATGATAGTATTCGACAACATGTCTATGTAGATGTCATTAAGCTATTACAAGAACCATATAACGACATGATGAGGCACTATGTCATTGAATATGATTCAGTTCAGAAGGCCAAACTAGTAGCTAATTATATCATACGCAACATGGAAAAACCCTGTTATGCTATGACCATTGTTGGTGGTTCACAACCAAACGGACAAACGATTGTTCCTTGCATCCACATCATCTTTAATGGAGCCTATGTCAAATCATTAGCTAGTCTATTAAAAGATGTACATTTCTAAGGTTCACACTGTGAACCTTTTTGTTAGGAGAACAGATGTATACTGAAAAAACGAAAGAGTTCTTGGGGGAACTAAAACAGCTTTATCAAAGACAACAAGAAATAAATGCTAGAATTTCATCGAAACATCCAATTTCATCTCACACTTTCACCTTAAATTATGAAGCCCAATGTGGAAGTAGAGACGAATTTTTTGGGGTGGTATACAATACGTGGCATATTAGTCCACACACCCTAGGGATGCGAAAACTTCGATATCCAACAATAGACACCTATATTCCAACGTATCACAACACGATACCACTGGGAATGGAAACGTTAACAAACTTTGGTAGGGAATTACCACAACACCAACGATTAAATCAAATAAATGATTCAACATATCAACCAATATTCGAATTGCAAGAAATATTTGAAAACGAACTTTTACCCTTTTATGACGTTCACCAAATTTATATTGATTTAACAAAGAATTATCAAATAACCAGCTATTGTTCAGGTATCAATGATTTGTATTTCTCATCTAATGATACGCTAGTAGCACATATAATATTCGAAACGAATGAAAAATATGTAGTTGGTGTCGCCGAACTACTAAAAACACAAATTCAGACAATGATTGATATAATCACAGAAGGTTAACATACGTTAACCTTTTTTGAATGGGGCTTCACCCCAAACCCCAAAATCTCATACGAAATTAAACGAAAAGGGGAAAAATTATGAACATACAATCCATGTCCAAACGCGACGCTTCAAAACACAAACCAACCAAACCAACTATTCTTATTTCTATCCAAGATGGAGAAAAACAAGAACTACCATTTAAACAGAGAACGAATCACATCACACGTAGTCGCTATGTTGATACCTTATTTCTCTATTTCGATGACATCGACCCTGAAACAATCCCTGGAAAGCCAACAATGCCATTTGCTTTCAGTGACAGTGACGCAAAACAAATCATCTCATTTTTAGATAGACATTATAAAAATAATGATTTTGAAGAGCTCATCATTCATTGTCAAGCGGGTGTATCACGAAGTCATGCTATTGCATTATTTGCAGCCAAATATTATGCAAAAGATGAAAATTTATACAAAACATTACTTGAGCAAGAAGGCAAAGTATATGGCGGAAACCGATACGTATTTAACAAATTAGAAAATTATAGAAAATATGAATAATCCGCTTTCAGAAAATCTTGACGTTATATTTCATTTATGATATAATTTAAATATAACGTTAATATACTTAAATATACATGTGATATAGTTTATAAACGTTATAACCTATGTGTTCAAAGAACACAAATAAAAACAAAAGAAAGGTCAGTTTATGAACTTTACAAATCACAAACATTCATTTTCATTCCGTACAATTAAGGGTTACGGATTAGCCGGAGCAGTTATTGCTTCAGTATTAGTATCACAAGGTGTTGTCGCTGCAGAACAAGTGGCACCGAACAACGAAACAAAGACTGAAATTGTTGAATATCCACGCGCAGTCGAATTAGGTTCGGTTGTTGTCACACACTATGACGAAGACGGAAACCAATTATCATTGGACGTCACTGTCAAAGATAATGTTCCAGCTGGTGAATCATATACAACATCACCGAAAGTATTTGATGATACAATCACAACAAACACTATCAATGGATTGACACGAAAAACATACGCTCATTATGTCTTGCGCAAAATCCCAGCTAATGATACAGGTAAAGTAGCCGCTAAAGAAACCATCACTGTTCCATATATCTATAAGCGTATTGAGAAAAATGTAACCAATGGTTCAGTGGTTGCTCAATATGTTGACACGGACGGAAACGAAATTGCACCATCAGAGAGCATCAAGACTAACGTGGAACCGGGAGAGGCTTATAAAACCGAAGCTAAAACGTTTCCAATTGAATCACTCAGTGAGAGTCAATTAACAGATAAATATGTTAAAGTTACAACTACAGAATATCGATTAGTTGAAACACCTGACAATCAAACGGGTGAAGTCAAAGACGGTGAAGTGACAGTGGTTAAATATGTTTATAAAAAAGTTGTACATGTGTCATACGAACTGAAACAAACAACTAAACCACAAGAAGAGATTCCTACGCCTGCACCAGTTGAGGCTCAAGAAACGGCTGAAGTAACTCGATATATGCTCGAAGACCGTAAAACAGAAATTCAACCATCTGTTGAAGGATTAGTCGGGCCAACAAAAACAATTGGTAGATATAAATATACAGGTGCAACCGATTCAAACAAAGACGGTGATATCACACACATCTATAAATTAGAAGAGAAACCAGTAAGCGAACAAGCATCACCAGTATTAGAAAAACCTGAGTTCAAGTTTGAAACAGCTCAAGAGGCTCCTGTATTGGAAAAACCTGAGTTCAAGTTTGAAACATCTAAAGAGGCTCCAGTATTAGAGAAACCTGAGTTCAAGTTTGAAACAACTAAAGAGGCTCCAGTATTAGAGAAACCTGAGTTCAAATTTCAAACAGCTCAAGAGGCTCCTGTATTGGAAAAACCTGAGTTCAAGTTTGAAACAGCAAAAGATGCCCCAGTATTAGAAAAACCTGAATTAAACATTGGAAAAGATGTAGCAGTAAAATCTGTTGAGAGACAAGACGTAAAACCTATTGCACAACCAGAGGCAAAACCCGTAGCTAAACCAAAAGCTAAAAAAGAGTTACCAAACACTGGTACTAAAGCTGGTTTTACAGGAATCCTTGGTATAATGAGTATCTTGGGGTCACTTGTTTTCTTCAAGAAAAATAAAACCTAAAAACAAATTGAAAAAGCAAATGCATAAGCGTTTGCTTTTTTTGTCAAAAATGACCCTTTCCATACCAACAATAATAGGTTCGTATACACGAACCTTTTTAACGGGGATAAATCCCCGAACCCCAAAATTATTCTGAATTACGACAAGATGAGGTGGAATAAAATGTTTCAAACAGCAACAGAAGGTAAATTAGTACTAGCACTAACTGGACATAGACCCGATAAATTGGCAGGATATAATATGCAAAACGAATTTTATGACCGTTTACGTGAACGTTTAGTTCGCATTATTGAACGCTCATTAGAAAAATATCCTATTGTTGAATGTCATTCAGGAATGGCTTTGGGAGCCGATACAATCTGGGCCGAAGCAATCATTGAATGTCGTGAACGTTATGGTGATGCACGTGTCATTTTTGTAGCAGATATTCCTGATTACAATCAAAGTTCTCGCTGGCCACCATATTCGCAACAAAAATGGAGTGATTTGATGAGCTATGCAGAAAAAACAAACACGTACAACCAAAATGATGGCAAATCCTATGGATATGTGCTCAATCAACGAAATATTGGAATGATTGATGCATGTGACCTCTTAATTGCAGTATATAACGGGGATAAATATGGTGGAACCGCAAATGCCGTCAAATACGGACAAAGTAAAAACAAATATATCACACATATTCATCCTAAAACAATTTAAGATATGATAAAATCATTAACGTATGATGAGAAACATAACGGACCCATTGAATGGTTAGCAATGCATGAAAATCTCGTTGGAAAAGTATTAACCATAAAAAAAAGATACCAACAAAATCAATATTCATTTGAATAACGCCGAGCGCATTCTCCACCCAAACGAAGTTTGGATGGAGTAAGCGAGGCATACTATTCAATTTCCTGATTTTTAATGTATTCAGTCACTGCAGCGTGAGAACGCTCAGAAACTGTACAGATAAAGTAAGAGCGAGACCAAAAATAAGGTTTCCAATAGTAAGGTGTTAGAAATTCAGCAAACTCCTTACGTAACAATCGAGAGGTTGCTGTCTTGTAAGAATTCACTAGCTTGCTGAGTTGAACCTGCGGTTTGGCACTAAACAAAATGTGAATGTGGTCTTTATCTGTATTGACCTCTAGCACTTTACAATCGAAGTTTGACTCAAACAAGCGATAAGTATGACGTAACAAACTCGCTTTGACCTCATCAGTCAAAACAGGATGTCGATACTTAGTTACAATAACTAAATGATACTCTAAATCAAATACTGCGTGTAAATTTTTCTCAATCATAGCGATTTCTCCTTGATTTTATAGATATGTTATGATATAATAAAGTTGATAACTAAATAGTTATCTAACTACTTTAATCATATCAAAAAGAAAGGGGGATGTCAAGATGCGACTCACAAGTTCTTACGGAATGAAATTAACAGGTGATTTATCGGCTTTAGAAAACTCTATTCGTATTTATCGTGAAACACTAGGTGTGCTCATTCCAATTATCAATGACGGTTGGGAAGAGTTAAGTCATTGTCGCTATATCAATCAAAAATATAACGTGATTGAGAAATGGATTCATACCACAGCCACAAATCAAGCTCTTTATAATTTTGACGAACAATTTCCTAAGTTGCCAACCTATCTCAGACGAAGTGCAATTGCAAAAGCTCTTGGCATCGTCTCTTCTTATCGTAGTAATCTGGATAATTGGGAAAACGACCCTAAAGGTCAAGCTCCAAATTGAGTTTGACACACTATGAGTATCCAGCCTATTACAAGGGTAACTTATTTAGAAATTTTGACCCCATTCGTCAAACCATTGAACTTAAAGTTTTTAAAAATGGCGATTGGGTTTATGAGGTTTATAAACTCAAAACTTCTGATTGCACTTACTACCAAACCTATTTAACAGGTAAGAAACAAAACGTTCCTATCATCCAAAAGAAAGGACGTCGTTTTTATGCTACCTTTTCTTACGAAGAGGAAACAACTCTTCTACATGATGAATCTATACACAAAATCTGTGCAGTAGATTTAGGGTTGGGAACTGACGCCACGTGTTCGATTATGGGTGAAGACGGTACGGTTTACGCGAGATACTTCATATCTCTCAGCGCAGAGCACGACCGACTAGATACACAACTAGGGCGTATCAAACGCAATCAAAAACAAGGTTCTCGCCACAATAAAACGCTATGGCGAAAAGTAGCAGGAATCAGCCAGGATATCGCAGATAAAACCGTCAAAGCTATCCTTGAGTTCGGAAATGCACATGGTGTGGACGCTTATGTCCTTGAGTATTTAGACTTCAAGGGCAAAAATGCTGTCAAACGTGCCCATTTCTGGCGATACAAACGCATTTATAAGGTACTATCTCAAAGAGCCCATCAAAACGGATTGAGAATTGCACGTGTCAATGCACGTAATACAAGTCGTTTAGCCTTCGATGGTTCTGGATGGTCACAAAGAGGTAGAGAAATCACCCCTGATACACCTTATAGTTTGATGCGATTTACAACTGGCAAAACATACAATGCAGATTTAAACGCATCATATAACATCGGTGCTCGATACTTTATTCGACGCCTATTCAAAACCGTTTCGGCGACGCAACGGTTAGTGCTTGAGGCAAAAGTTCCTCAGGCAACTAAGAGGAGCACCTGCACCTTGTCTCACCTGATTAACCTAAGAAGTGAACTAGCAGTTCTAACTGCCAGAACTCAGGCTTAAGTCTTATGGAGAGATAAGGAAGTCTGTCATCAGGAAGAAGCTGAAACCGCTGAACCTGACGATAGAAGCGCCATCCAAACGAAGTTTGGGAGGTGAGGCTTCACGAAACATGGGTAGTTATGTGGGGAGAACATTTAGAAAAAATCAACGAAAGAGATTTCGTCTTATACTAGGGGGTAAAAATGTTTTACGAAAATCAAATGGTGCATATTCCAGATTCACCACGAAATCAAAATCCAGAGGTTTGGATGAGCGGTAAGAGTCTACGAACTCAACACAAACACATCGAACAAACATCTGATTTCACAAATGTATCAGTCATGGCATCGGAAGACCAAATTGCACACGGCTTATTATATGCAGAACATGATACAGATAGTCGAAAATTACGATTAATCTTTAAACATCAAGAAGGTACATATACTCAATATGGGTTTAGCGATGGCCACATTGATGTACCATTACCCGATTTATATGTACAAATGGAATTATATCTGAACCGAAACGGACGCGGATATGAAGTTGAAGTAGATTATGTTTATGTAGGTTCAAAATATCTACCATTTGTACCATTATCAAATCTATATGACGGTCATCGTCGCTGTTTCCAAGAACTACGCCAAGTGGCTGAACAAAAAAACATCTATACAGCAAAACTATGCGATGGTGGTGTCATCACACGACTAGTAGGTCAAGCTCCGACTGTCGTTGATGTAATCAATCGAATTGCCGCTAACCTAACATCATATCTCATGACACGCGGAAATACGGATTTGAACTTACGCGATTCATCAAACCCATTTAATACCAATGCCATCGCGATTGCAAACCGATTTAGTACAGGTGGTCGACGAAGCGAATTCATCAAATATTGGGTATTCTTAAACAAAATCAGTGAAAATCGCACCCCAGAACAAGTATATAAGCAATTATCCGAATTAACTGAAAGTAGAGATATCTTTAATAAATTTGGAATCACTCGCGATGAAATCGAAACAATAGCACGAAATAGTGGACTAGATTAATTTAGACAATAACAGAAGGGATGTGAATTTATGGGAAATTACAACAAATGGAACAGGGGAGAAGCGGATACTAATCCATCAACCCCTGTATACGTTGTCCTATTTGTCTCACGAAACAAAGACAACAAACAACTTGAAAACTTCAAAGAACGACGAAACGCCTTCGTTACCACACAAACAGTTGAACAGTTACAAAGCAAATTCCAAGCATTTGTCCAAGAAGGTCAAACGGGTGAAATGTCACGTATGTATATGTCAGTAAACCCGCGTGATAATGCTAAAGTACAAAGAGCACTCGTGCATCAACTTGTGGATGAACAATACAATATGGCAACACTACCACAACGTGTCGCAGGATTAGCCGCACGAAAAGAAAATGCCTACGGTGAAAACCAAAAATGGTTATTCGACTTTGACCCCGTCGAAGGTGAAGACACCGAACAACTTCTAAATGCATTCTTGAACGATGTTCAATATGAGCATGAAAACACGCAAACAAAACACGGACAAAACGACCACAAATGACTGTCGAAGTACACAAAACTGTCAATGGTTACGCTGTCTTAGTTGACCAACGATTTGATACGCGAGCACTACTCACAAAATGGACAAACGTAGAGCTTAAACGCGATGACCAATTATGTGTTGCCTGGGATACAAAGAAATGAAAACTCTCAAAACCAAACCATTAACTGGGGACCCGCTAATAGACAAACATCTAATAGCGGGAACAGACCCCGCAACAAGATTTTATGAAATAGATGACTTTGAATATACATTAATATATATGTTACGAAAATATCATTCTGACAAATTTCTTGAAATAGTAGAAGAATATTATGGTCTACAAAATTTAATTGAGCATCCCAAGTCATGTGTACGCCGAAATGTTGCACAAGCCGGATATGGTCATGAAATCTTAATGTATGATACGGACCCAATGGTAAGAGCCGTTATAGCAAGTGAAGGTTATAAACCAGAACATTTCGCACGAGACACACATTATATAGTGAGATTACAAGTCGCAAGATTAGGATTGTGCTTTGACATCTTAAAAGATGACGAAACACCACCAATAAAACGAGCAATACAAGACTATCAAAACAACAAAAATAGCTAACCTATTATTCATAGTAATAGGTTAGCCATATTTCATTATTAACTATTACTGTAGAATGAACCCAATAATGACGAATGTTCATAGATTTTATAATTTCATTAACAGATGAGTGAGATAACAATGGTAATGATACAATACCATTACGTGACAAATTAGCTATTTGCTCATCAAGGTCTAATTCGATTTCTTCATACAGACGTCCATTACCTATTTCCTTTTGGATGATAGACATAATGGAATTATAAAGTTTAAGTTTATTAATATCAGATTTATATTCTATCATATATTTCCCCTTATACAATATTATATCACAAAATTGGCGCAAAGTGAAGCCTCACCACCCAAACTTCGTTTGGAGGGCGCTTCTATCTTCAGGTTCTGCGGTTTCAGCGTCTTCCTGATGACAGACTTCCTTCTCTCTCCATAAGACCTAAGCCTGAGTTCTTGCAGTTAGAACTGCTAGTTCACTTCTTAGGTTAATCAGGTGAGACAAGGTGCAGGTGCTTCTCTTAGTCGCCTGAGGAACTTTTGCCTCAAGCACTAACCGTTGCGTTACCGGAACGGTTTTGAATAAGCTTCGGATAAAGTACCGAGCCCCTATGTTATAAGATGCGTTTAAATCTGCATTGTAAATTTTGCCAGTTGTAAACTGCATGAGTGAATACGGCATATTAGTCGTTATTTCATGGCCTCGTTTGGACCATCCTGAACCGTCAAAAGCTAAACGGCTAGTATTACGTGCGTTTACACGTGACACCCTCAAACCATTTTGATGGGCTTTTTGACATAGCACTTTATAAATGCGTTTGTATCGCCAGAAATGGGCTCGTTTGACAGTGTTCTTGCCCTTAAAGTCTAGATACTCTAATACGTATGCGTCTACACCGTGGGAATTCCCAAACTCAAAGATAGCTCTGGCTGTTTTATCTGCGATATCCTGGCTGATTCCTGCCACCTTACGCCATAGCGTTTTATTGTGACGAGAACCTCGTTTTTGATTGCGTTTGATACGCCCTAGTTGTGTATCTAGTCGGTCGTGCTCTTTGCTAAACGAAATGAATTTTCGTGCATAAACCGTACCGTCTTTGTCCATAATCGAACAAGTGGCGTCCGTACCTAAACCTAAATCAACGGCACAGATTCTGTCTATCGATTCTTCAGGTATTAATGTTGTTTCTTCCTCGTAGGAGAAGGTAGCATAAAAACGACGTCCTTTCTTTTGGATGATAGGGACGTTTTGTTTCTTACCCGTTAAATAGGTTAGATAGTACGTGCAATCAGACGTTTTGAGTTGATAAACTTCATAGACCCAATCGCCATTTTTGAACACTTTGAGTTCGATAGTTTGACGAATAGGGTCGAAATTTCTAAATAAATTCCCCTTGTAATAAGCTGGGTAAGCATAGTGAGTCAACTCAGTTTTGGAGCTTGCCCTTTTCTATTTTGTTCCCAGTTTTCAAGGTTACTACGATACGAAGAGACGATGCCAAGTGCCTTTGCTATTGCACTTCGTCTGAGATAGGTTGGCAATTTTGGGAATATCTCATCAAAATCAAAAATAGCTTGATTAGATTTCGTTGAATGAATCCATTTCTCTATCAAGTTAACCTTTTGATTGCTATAACGACACTGATTTACCGTTTCCCAGTCGTTATTAATGATTGGAATGAGTACACTCAGTGCTTGACGATAAATACGAATAGAGTTTTCCAAAGCTCCAAAATCGCCTGTTAATTTCATCCCATACGAACTTGTAAGACGCATCTTGACAATCTCCTTTCTTTTTGATATTATTGACGTAGTTAGAAAATTGTTTAGTTCCTACATATATTATATCAAAATCAATTAACAAAAGCAAGGAGAAAATGCTATGATTGATAAAAATTTACACGCCGTATTCGATTTGGAGTATCATTTGGTCATAGTGACCAAATATCGTCATCCTGTGTTGACCGAAGAGGTTAAAGCGAGTTTGTTGCGTCATACTTATAGATTGTTTGAGACCAACTTTGATTGTAAGGTGTTAGAAATCAATACGGATAAAGACCACATTCACATTCGGTTTAGTGCAAAAACCACAAGTTCAACTGAGTAAGTTAGTGAATTCTTATAAAAACAGCGACATCACGCCTATTACGTAAAGAGTTTGCTGAATTTTTTTAGCACCCTACTATTGGAAACCATATTTTTGGTCTCGTTCTTATTTCATCAGTACAGTATCTGAGCATTCTTATGATGCAGTTACTGCCTATATAAAGAACCAGGACATTAATTAGCATGCCTCGCTAACTCCACCCAAACTGTGTTTGGATGGGGAATGCGCTTGGCGCAAATTCAACTTCTAGAAAGGAATTGAGATGAAAAAAGCACTGACAATTATCTTATCTATCATTGTCGTTGTGATACTTGGTTATTTGTATTGGCCACAACCCACCATCACAACATTATATGATGCCAATCATTATATCGATAACGATGCTAAATTGACACTAGAACAAGATAATGATAAAAACGACATCAAAATCCAGTATCATTTTTATGAAGAAACGGAAACACCAATAACAAAACTGGCAAAAGAAGTCGACATAGATACAAAACGAGACATTCTCTATGTCTTTATGAAACCTGTCAAATCAAATTATTACTACTCAACTGAGCAAATGGTGTATGTCAAACCATCACCAACATTGGCAAAGAAATTAATAAATCCACAATATGATTTCTCAGATGTTGTGAAACCATACATGTATGAACATAAATATAGCGAAAGTATTATGGTATTGAATACCTATTTACGCAAATTTGAATTGGCGAATGTCAAAGAAAACGAACCTATTAGTCTTCATAGCCTAATCATGGATATACTAACAATCCTATTACTTATACTAGCTACATTATTTGGGATGTTAATTCTAATAATTATCATTCTCGCCGTAGTATCCGCAGCCAAAAATAGCGATAACGACAACAATGATGACAATAAAGACCACGATAATGACAATAAAGACAACGATGACGACGATATCGAGGCTAATTTGTTGTTAATGTCGACAACAGTCCTTGCAGCTAGCACAACAATTATGAACTCAATCCACTAATATAACAAAGCTAGTCTAATGTTAGACTAGCTTAATTTTTAAATTAAAGGAGAAAAAATGGGAATTTTATCAATCACAAATGCCATCCATAATGGTGAGCAGAAAGAAAAATATGATGAATGGAAACATCATGAAAACTCGGACGTACGAAAAGCTTTAGCAGAAAACGGATATTTCCCAGAATATTTTATAAAAGATATAGTTGTTGATGTTCAAATAGCTACGCTCAAAAAACATCCCGAATATGTCGATAGACTATTAGGTGATGAATATATGCTTGGAACCATCACAAGTTTACTCGAAACCCAACAATATCCCAATATTGATATTTTGAGGCAACATGTAAACGACTATAAAAAGTTTATGCCGGGAGAAAATATTGAGCCATTAGAACTAAAACTAAAAAGCTATGACGAATATTCACCCCTAGAAAAAACAATGAATAGATATCAATTGTATAAATTAGGTTCACCATTATGGGCTAAAGATATTCGTATCGATTTCATAGAGGCGATACTCAATATGGAATCAGAAATCAATATCGACGAAATACCTGAAATTGTCCAAGATGAATGGCGAAAACGATTTTTAAATATTGATGGTGGTGACGATGAATCCTGGTTCATCCTAGATGACATAGATGGTGAAATAAACGAGTATCTATATGACTTTGGCTGAAGTATGTGGCAAAATCAATGAATAACAAAACGAATGAGGTAAAAAATGAAAAAACTATTATTATTACTACTCACACCTTTCCTTTTTATTGTCCCAGTATTTGCTGAGACACAAATTCCTGACCGACCAACAAATGGCATTTATGACCCACAATCATATCTAGATTCAAGCGTGGCCGATGAGCTCGCAAATTTCAACTCTAAATCCGATGTTCAAATCGGTGTATATATCGTAGATACCATTGATGGGCAATCAATTGAATCACGAGCGAATGAAATTGCTAGAGCCTGGAAAATTGGTTACAGTGGTAGCAATAAAGGCGCTCTAATTGCTATTGCCATTAAAGACCGAAAATTCAGAATTGAAACGGCCAATGAGTTAAGTACTATCTTGACCGATTCGAAGGCTAGACGCATTCTAGACGGTTCAAAATCATATATGCGGTCATCAGACTATTCTGGAGCAGTCAAATATATGATTTCTGAAATTGAAAAGACGACCAATACTTACAGTCAAGAACAAACAAACGGTGACAGCAATACGACGCCCAAAGACAATGAAGAAATAGGAAAACCTTTAGTTATGATGGTGGCATTAGCCATTCTTGCTCTACCATTTATCGCACTTTATAAACTCATCCTATGGGTAATTGAATATGCGCAAGAACGCAAAGAAGAAAAACATGAACGTGAAAAATTAGCTAAACAAATGGAACGTTCACGATATGATTACAATGACGAAAATGGAGATAAACTATATCCCGATAGTCCACACTACATCGCAAATGATACTTGGACATCAGAACTATTAAAACAATTTTGGTATGAAAACAAACTCAAACGTTCTCAATGGAGTTATAGTGGTATCGATAAATTGTATCCATTAATGGCCGGATTTGTAATGAACGATAGTTGGACAAAAGGACGAGTAGTCGAATATGAGTTACAACTAAAACGTGAAGAAGAGCGACGTCTAGAACAAAAGCGTATTGAAAGAGAACGAATCCAACGAGACTATGAAGACCGATTGAGACGTTCACAATACAACTATTCTCGTTCTGACAAACTCAATCCCGATGATGATGACTTTGTCAAAATGCGACATGGACGGCCGCTCTACTAGCTGCATATGAAGCTGAACAAGAAGCTATTCGAGAAGCTGAGCGTGAAGAACAACGCAGACGTAGTTCATATAATTCATGGTCATCGGGTTATTCAAGTTCATCAAGCTCATCAAGTTCATCAAGTTCGTCATGGTCATCAGATTCATGGGGTGGTGGCGGATTTGATGGGGGAGGTTCATCAGGTTCATGGTAGAAACAATCATTTCAAAAATTGACGGTGGGTTATTCCTAATCATTGGACTCACCGTCCTTTTGTATATAGGTGTAAATTGGATTTTTGGAAAAATTCTGAAGGTTCATGACAACTTAACAAACCGATTTCTTCGTAAAGTCGCAAGAAGTGGTGTCATGCTATTAGCCGGATTTCTACTGTTGGAGAAATATTCACTATTAGGTAATATAACAAGCACACTACTAACAAATTCCGCTCTTATTGTTGCCGTATTGGGTTTCTTATTGCAAAATGTTCTGAAAAACATTTTAGCTGGAGCAATGCTACTATCATCTGATACATTCAAAGTCGGCGATAGAATTCGAATGCCCGAAAAGAATGTGTCCGGTGTCATTGAGTCGCTCAATATGCGACATACTGTTGTATTATTGGAGACAAATGAACGAGCAATTATCCCAAACTCACTTCTAAACGATTCTATTGTTGTAAACAACAATATTCACGATTCAAGCACTTGCTATCCATTAATCATTGTGATAGGATTAGACAAAGACATATCTATCGCAAAAACTATCGTAGAAGCCCATATAATGAACGACACGCGCGTTTTGGAATCAACACGTCCAACGATAGTAACTACTGTAACTAAGGACACAGTGGAGCTAAAAACAATGGTATGGACGAAGGATTTGGATACAAGTTTCGCCACCATATCAGACTTGCGTGAATCCATATTAAATGAATTACGAGAAAAAGACTATTTCTCAAAGAAAGGTGACAAACTATGTCAAAAAAATTAATTATTCTACTATCTGTCATTGGCGCATTTGCATTAATGGCATTATCAGGTATTGGTACATACAATAGCCTAGTATCTAAACAAGAATCAGTAAATCAAGCCTATTCTAAAATTGATGCATCACTACAACGACGTGCAGACCTTATTCCAAACGTTGTATCATCCGTAAAGGGTTATATGTCACACGAAAGTGAAATCTTTACCAAAATTGCTGATGCACGTGCCAAGATTGGTTCAAACAACAAAGACGAAAAAGCTAATGGTGAAAGTGAATTGACATCTGCGATTTCACGACTTCTTGTATTACAAGAAAATTATCCTGAGCTTAAAGCGGATGCTCAAGTATCTGCCTTAATGTCCGAACTTGAAGGGACAGAAAATCGTATCTTTATTGCACGCAAAGATTATAATGAAGAGGCTACTCGTTACAATAAGAGCATCCGCCAATTCCCACGCAATATCTTTGCTAACCTGTTTGGATTTGAAAAGGCAGAACTTATCACGGTAGATGAGTCTGCAACTAAAGTACCAACAGTAGACTTGAAGAATTAGAGGTGACGATATGACATTTGAAATTAATATGACACACAAATTTAACCGACCATTGACAGAAGAAGATAAGAAACACCTGGGACTTGTCCGAATCGAGACCGATTTTATTACATTAGTATGTGATGACGGAAATGGTGAAGTCAACTTTGAATTACCATTTTATGTAGATACAAGTTACCCAAACGAAGATGGTGATATCGAAATCCACTTAGATGAATATAGCCCCGAAGAGTCAGACACGTACGAATTTGACTGGTATTGGGCACCATATGTCAAAGAAGCTTATCATGGAGACATCACATATTATGCACGAAAAGGTAATGAATATGTGGATATCACTGAGAAAATGAATGACTACCTCACTGACAAATACGGAGCCCATGCAGCAGATGACCACTTTGTTGATTGTATCATTTATAATCAAGAAACTGGTGAAGAACTTGATTTACCAAACATTTATCACGATTAATAGCAAAACTAGGTTTAATACCTAGTATTACTTTTTTGTTCATATATGATATAATATGTATGGAGTGAAAAGTATTTTAATTGTCAAAGAAAAGACGATAAAACACGGCGTGCAATTTAGACACGAACGTAAGGGGTACGCTAACCACAGGAATGACCCGGGTTGTATCCTAAGATACTAAAATAGTGTTCTCTATTCACAGAAGCAATGCTACATAAATGGATTATCCATCGTAGGTAACTTGTGAGCGACAATTGCTATTTGAGGTATCAACAATGTCAAAAACACCAAGCTACAAGTTTTTGGAAGCATTCTATTTGACATTGTTCTGAAAGTACGAGACCTCGACACAAGAAGTAGAAAACAAAGAAGAACTATTTGCTAAAATGGATGCTGATATGGTGTCAAAATCATTAACCGATTTGACAACTAATGAATTACAACAGTAAATATAAGGCTCAAAATGAGCCTTTTTATTTTGTATACTCAAATATGATATAATATAGGTATAAGAAAAATAAAGGACAATAATTACCACAGTAATCATTGTCATACATAAAGGAGTCAAACATGCAAACAGCTGACATATTGAACCATAAATTCAAATGGGCACTACCCATTTCAAGCATCAATACACCTTGGGCCAAACAATGAGGAAGTGGTATTAATAGATTTACCCTCAGGGGCAACAAGCGCGATGACGTCAGAAGGACAACATGACCTAGACAAACCCTTAGAATTAATGTCTGAGATTAGAAGCTACAACCATTTACTACTGAATGATACAACCAAATTAACACCAAATCATTTCGAGATATTATCCGAACCAGAAAATGGGCCCGAACAAAAGATAACCGTTAATATCGGCACAGATATTGATATTAACATCGAAACAAAAGTCTATCACGAACAGGTAGTCAAAATCAATGATATATCACATAGAATTGATATAGAAAACAAACATCAACAAAATAGAATATGTTCTTTAGAAAACCAAAATACATCTTACAACCGATTCTTGATAATATAGGTACACCATATAACAGAAGCTCACTTGAAGCCCCATTACCAATTTATAATCCAGAAACACAAAAGCCGCAATCATTTAAGCTAACAATAATAGAAAATAATGGAGAGTATACAATTATAGGTTCAATAGTCGAGAAAATAAGATATAGACCAACAACAGGAACCATCGATGATAATCAACCATCTATTGTCCACAATCCATTAGATATTGACCAAATTCACACACATGAAGTATCACGACTTTTCGAAAGTCAAGTAGTGAATGGTAAAATAACCGATGTACTCCAAAATCAGGACCCTCGTATACCTGAAAGTTTCAATAAAACAATGATTGAATATGTTTCTGGAAACTTGAGTGACTATGATTATCATGACCAATCATTTCGAACGTTTGTGTGTTGATGAGTTGGTCAAATTAAATGAACCAGGCATAATACGACGGTTGATAACGTCAGGACATGGAACAGAATATTACGAAGAATGGAAAACACATCCTGATTGGGAAATAAGAAAAGAAATAGCTGAAAACGGTTATTATCCTGACGAATTTATGAAAGATACAAACGATAAAGTGCGAATAGCTGTTTTTGACGCAAACCCAACCCATGAAAATTTAGAAATATTAATACAGGATGTAAGATTGCATGAATTAATTATGCCACGACTCTATTATTGGGCATATATCAACGAACCAATGATACAGTTGATGTTGAAATATGTTGACATAGAAGATAGTGAAAAAGAGAGTGTTAAAGCTAAATTGCAAGCCCTTAAACAACCAGTAACTGCAATAACATCAACAATGACAACGGAACAGCTCTATTTAGTAAATAACCCATTATGGGCGCGAAACTTAACAATCGGACATATACATACAATACAAGGTGCATACAATTCTGCAAAGACATGACAGATTAGATAAATTCTATAAGCATCTACATAACTTACTGCTACCTGATTATCAACATCATGCGTATTGGGACATATTACACGAAAGGTAAAACAAATGACACTTACACTTATCTGGGCACAAGCCCAAAATAACATCATCGGTAAAGATAACAAAATGCCCTGGCATATCCCTGGTGAATTAGAACACTTCAAAAAAGTTACAAGTGGACATGCAATCGTGTTTGGATATAACACACTCAAAGGCTTTAACGGTCGCTTATTGCCAAATCGAACAATCATCTTACACACTGAAAATCCAAACATCAATTGGAATGACCTAGCATTAGACAAGGTACCTGTTGATAAATTGCAGAACTTTATGCTAATGACTAAAGACGAAATCCTTGAATACGCCAAAACACATGAAGTGTTTATTGCTGGAGGTCTTGCCACCTATAATGAGTTTTTACCCCATGCATCAACTATCATACGTACAAAAGTTCATCATGATTATGAGGGTGACACATATGCACCAAACTTCGACGAAAGTCAGTATAAATTAATCAGACAAGAACACCACGCAGATAAACCAAGTTGGACAGTTGAAACCTACAACATTAATAAACCATAGATATACATCTATGGTTTTTTAAAGGGGTTTCACCCCTAACCCCCAATCATTTTCGAATAGAAAAGTTATAAAGAGGTGCATGTATGCGAAAAATTGAATCCCCACTACAATTAGAATTAGTTATCCACAAAATAGACGATTTTTCACCATATTTAAACCACCCTAATAACAAATATCGTATAGTTATGGCGCAATATGGGAAAGAAATTGACAAACTATTGAAATATAACTACACATTTAGTTCAGAATTTGATGATGTGAAAATTGCACTTATCCAAAGTGGATTTGCAGAAGAACATTGGTGTGATTGGAAAAATGATGGACAGTTAGTGCGCGAAGCTTTGGTTAGAAAAGGATATGATGTTGGTTATTTCTCAATGACGATTCAGAATCCGTACGATTCACAATTTGCGCACATCACCCGGAATATATTCCACAACTAATCACACAATCACCAGGTGATTACAACAACGCATTTATAAGCCTTCAAGATTCGGTAGATAAATCACTATTAGAATTAATCATCAAACATTATGACCACCAGCATACTGATATCAATCCAATTTATGAATATGAATCATATAAAATCGTCTATGACAGTATGGTAAAAGAACCAACAACAATGGAACAAACCATGACACGAAAACAACTGTTTATTATGGGAAATCCATTGTGGGCTCAAGGTCTAACAAAAAGAGCGGTGAGTGGTATCAGATTTTATCATGAAGAAGCAAAAGATTTGCACAAAGAAGACAAATTTTTAGAAAAAATAGACACACTCAATCCTGAAAAAGATAGAAATAAAATACACAGTATATTCTATAATCTTTAAAACATACAAAACAAAAATGTGAGGTATAAAAAATGAAAATTGTAAACATGGGCAGCACACTCCGTATTTTCTCAGATGATTTGACAGTCACTGACACCATTCCTGTTGGGACATATCAAATTCAATTTGATGAAATGAGTGGTTATTCACTAGCCAAAATGAAAGATTTCCACCACAACGGTAAGGTATATGGTGACCACCTTCAATTGGTTGATAAAATCATCAGCCGTTATCAAATGTCAGACCGTAACTTTGGTACAATCCTAGGTGGACGTAAAGGTACTGGTAAATCTATGACGGCACGTATCATTTCAGAACGTTTACGTGAACTTGGTCTACCAACCATCCTAGTAACTGCTAATACACCTGGATTAGCTAATTTCTTACAGTCAATCGAACAACCAGTGTTCATTCTGATTGATGAATTTGAAAGATTTTCCTATGTGATGACGAAACTGACCAACAATCGAAATTCCTTAGTGTATTTGACGGATTCCATCACAACAACCATTTCTACATGATTACCATCAACGACTACAACAAGTTAAATGAGTATTTCAAAGGCCGTACTGGACGATTCTACTATGACATCACATTCGGAAAAATGACTATGAGCGAAATCAATGATTATATTGAAGATTGTGTCGAACCGCAATATATCACCGACTCACTAGTGCCGCTATTGTATCGATTGGGAACTAACTATGACCAGTTAAATGCTATCGCTCGAGAACTAAACCTTGGAGAAAGCATCGAAAACATTCTCAAATATCTAAACCTTGGACTGCTAGAAGAACGTTATGAATATTATGACATGACACTTACATTCCGAACAGGTGTAACTTACACGAAACAAATTGGATTAGATATGCTCTATCCGGAATATTCATTCGGAATGAATCAGACATTCAATACAAAGAATGGGCGTGTTAATTACGATTTCTCATTCCATGCTCCAAGTGAAGCCTTTGTCTTCGATAATGACCAAATCATCTTTGATTTGACGAAAATTACAAAACGTGAAGACGCAAATGAAACATATACGCCTGATGAAGACGATGACGTGACATTTGCATTACTCGATGATTTGATTTCAGTAGAGCTCAAAACATGTGAGAAAACACTAAACTATTAATATACGGGCACAATTGTGCCCTTTTAGGAATAAACCATAACACACCTAAATATGATATAATAGATATGAAAGAGGTGTAAATATGGAAAAACAACAAGCAATTGAATTATTTGAAAAAGCACAAAATCGACAAGTTACGGGAATACGATTAGAACGACAAGATAAACCGCTCAATCATGTAAACCCAGACACTAAACATAAAGGTGATTGGTATAATTTGGATATGATTGGGACCCATGATAATGGAGACTTCCATCATTTACAATTATCAATCACAATAGAAAATGATAAATTTGTAGCCTATAGACATACATCATACTTCGATAGAAATCAGTACAAAGCACCAGATAATGAACGCGTGGAATATGAAAACAGTTTCGATTTACATGATGACACTGTACGATTTCTCGAATCTCATCTGACACAAAATGGGATGAATCAAATCGCAGATTATGATATACAACTACCAGAACTCAGTGTTAAACCTGCAATTGATTTGACATCATTAACATCACAAGAGCCAAGTGAATTAAACATAGAATTTCAACCATCATTGACACCACTACCATTTGTACCAAGAGATGAAAATTGGAAAAATGGCCCAGCATGGTTAAATCTACAAGCGTCAACAATTCTATCAGACTATGATAGTGTCATGTATAGTTTAACAAAATCAGGTGATAAATATCAATTATATGAACGAATATTTGATTACAAACCTGAACCCAAAAACGATATCACACTCCATCAGTTTGATACAATTGACGACGTCTATCAACATGTACAAGCAACACTCGAAAATCACATCGACCCATCAAGGTTGTCAAATTTTGTTAGAAATAATGACGAATTGACACTCAACGATGTTGATGAGCTGGTAGAATTATCAGCTGCAAAATCATTCACATTAAACTAAGAGCCAAATGGCTCTTAGTTTTTCATTTAAGAAAGGTAAACGTCAAAAATAAATGAAACAATAGATACAATTCTCAAAGATTTATATGTTGTCCATGGGTTAGATGTAAACAACTACAAGCTAAAGATTCGAAATAACGATACCGAAACAACTCTTATGAAATATGACACACTAAAACAATATCGCAAAGCGAATATTATCAATAATTTACTAATCTCACGAATTGAATTTGAACCACAACACCGAACATATATCTTGGTTGGTATGTCAACATATCAAATTCACAAATAAAAGAAACAAATGTTTCTTTTTTTTTACGCAAAGACATACGTCTTTGCTTCACAAATGGGACTCTGTCCCAAACCCTGAATCTATTACGAAAATTCATAAAGAAATGAGGTGACCCATATGAGCAAAAACAAAGAGTTGATGATTGCCCTTAAAATTGCTACCATGGCCCACGAAAATGTGGTACGTCGTAACGGGGACCCTTATATCTTCCATCCATTGCGGGTGGCCAATAACACAACATATATCAAGACTAAAAATCAAAAAATTGCTGCAATTTTGCATGATGTGGTTGAGGATACACCATTTACACCGCAATTCCTTTTAGAAAAAGGTATTAGCACGGAAGTAATCGATATCCTACAATATTTGACACATGATAAGAAAACTGTATCATATCAAGACTATATTGCTAATATCTGCAACAACGTCGATGCCATGTTAGTCAAGTTATCAGATTTACATGATAATCTTGACCAAGGTACATTGTCTGTCATCACTGAGAAAGACCGTGAACGATTTGTTGTGTATAATGAAGCAAAATTAAAAATTATGACGGTCCTTGCTTGTGACCACCAGGATATATTTAAAGACATCCTAAACTCATAAGGTCATTTGTCTACACAAATGACCTTTAATGGGGTTTCACCCCAAACCCCACTCTTTTTTCGAAACAATGAGATGTTGAATAAGGCGTTGGACTCTCGCGCCATTGGAGTAAAAGTTACCTCCCCTTTCTAAAAATGTTCCAACGCCTCATTCAGCATCTTGTATAAGTAAAATGAAAGGATAACTCATGCTTATTACAAACCCTGAAAAAAAATATGCTATTTGTTCTCGGTGCAGGTGGTACCGGTTCATGGCTATGTTCGTTTCTTGACAAAATGAGCCTCCATAATGACGTAATTGTCATGGATGGTGACGTAGTTGAAGCAAAGAACGTACTTCGTCAAAATTTCAAACGTCAAGATGTTACACAACAAAAAGCAGAAGTTGTTGCCAAAAACAACATGATGAGCTATGTTCATGGCTATATCACGGACACTAGCATCTTCCATCAATTACTAACAGAATTTCCTGAAGGGACAATTCCAATGCTTATCGGATGTCTTGACAATAATGCATCTCGTAAGATTGCTCATGACTTTGTTCAAGAAGTCCCAGAAATTGTATGGATTGATGGTGGTAACGCAGAACGTCACGGTCAAGCTTACGTTTGTGTCAAACAATGTGGTGAAATTGTCGAAGGATTTGAATCTCCAATTGACATTGAACCAGCATTTCAGAACTTCGAGGGCGACGAACGTCGTCCCGACCAGATATCCTGCGCCGAGCATTCGGAATCGGCGCCACAGAACGTCACGGCTAATGTGACGTCAGCGAACTTATTGTTCAATATTATTGCTATTTTCCTTAATGGTGGGGCTTTAATGTCCAACAAATATGTATTTGATACACGTATGCTTAGTGTATCTGGCGTGTAAAATAGCAAACCAAAGAACTATATTTATAAACGGTCAAGGAAAAGACGATAAAACCCGGGGGACTGACGCTCCTTCGTTATAGCACAAGAGAAAACGATAGCTTCTCACTAGAGAAACCATCTTCTTGTGAAACTTCCAAAGCTCAGACACATACCGAGATTGGGTCTTTACCCAAAGCAGGTCATTGTCTATTAGACAGTCGTTTTTAACTCACATAGTTAAAGACGAGAACTGGGCGCATTTACAACAGTAAATGGGAATCCTGGTACTTTAGTCCCGGGAGAGCGTCAATGGAAGTGAATCAGTGTAAGAGGCTGACCACCTCCCAAGGACCTTTAGCTCAGTTGGTTAGAGCTCTCGGCTCATAACCGAGTGGTCGCTGGTTCGAGTCCAGCAAGGTCCATAAAACAAGGAGTGACGTAGCCGAAAAAGTAAAAGGGCGGCCAAAGGAGCCTGATAGTTCTACATAAGTAGAGCCCGCGTCATAAGGAACCTCATGTTTTGCATACGCAAAACACTACACAATGGGGCCAAGCCCCAAACCCCAAATTTATTTTGAAACAATTGACCCCTATGTCATTAAACTGGAAAAAAAACATTTTTAAGAAAGGGCATGAACAAAACGTTCATGCAAGGTAAACCCTCATGACATTTGAAGGTATCAAACGCATTAATATCATTGGCTCTCCAGAACTTCCAGTTCCAGCGGGGATGACAGTGGAATCTGTAGCTGCAGCTATGAAAATCGATTTGTCTACTTATGACAAACGTGTAGAAGGTGACACACTTGTGTTGTCTGCAGCAGCTGGTTCTAAAGGTATTGTAGACGTCCGTCTCGTAGACGGTAAAGTATTGCCACGCGGTGGTAAATCTTTCCCAACTGATGCTGACATCGACCACATTGCAATTCTTTTCCCTGAAGACAACCTTTTCGAAACACTTGAAAGTGTTGAAAAACTCCAAGAGTACGCTCAAGCATTGGCTGAACGTGGTGAAGAACTCATCGAAAAGTTGGTTGCTGAACAACAAACTGAACGTGCAGCACAAATTGCACAAACTATCACTGATGTGAAAGCAGTTGTTGGTCAAGTAGCACCATATGCACTCAAAGTTGAAAACCCAGTAAGCGGCAACATCGCAGCAGCTCTTGAAGGTACTCGTGACCAATTGAGCGGTCTTTTGGCTATTGCTGAAGAATTTGAAGTTGCAGCTCGTAAACAAGCTGATGAAGATGCAGAACATGAACGTCTCCTTGAGATTGTTCGTGCTGAAGCATCTGAAGCTGAAGAAGCATAAGACCCAAGCAACCCTTTCGGGTTGCTTTTTTTTGGCGCTGATGGCGGAACTGGCAGACGCTCAGGACTTAAAATCCTGTGTCCACATGGACGTCCGGGTTCGACTCCCGGTCGGCGCATTAATTTTAGAAAAGAGGTGGTGGAAATGGAGGTTTTATCTCATGAAAATCAATCAACAAGTGAGACTCTATCCTAACAAAACAATGAAAGCTGTTTTAGACTCCTTGTGTGATTACCGTCGTTATTGTTGGAATAAAGCAATCGCATGTTGGAATGACCAATATGAAGAGCGTTTAATCGGAATTCCAGAATCCATTCTTGATAAACTCAGAAGTAAGACTGAACCCTTAACATCAGAAGAAAAAGAATTGGTGAATCAATATCCAATTCCTTCTCAGTACAGCGTTCGCAATGAACTGGTCGCACAAAAAGAAGATTGGCAAACTACCTTTTCTTCTAGAGTGTTGCAACAAGCTGTCAAAGATGTAGCAACCGCATGGGAGTTATACTTCAAAAATCAAGACACAACGGGAAAACCGACATTTAAAACGCGGAAAGCCCCTAAGCAGGGTTTTAAAACCGATACGGCTCGTATTCATAATGGTCAGTTACTACTTGATAAACCCCACGGATATAAAGGACAATGGACAACCATCAAATTTAAAGGATTGACCATTCCTGATGGAAAACTCACCCTATGTTCTGTGACCCGTGCAAACGGTCGATATACCGCTACTTTTACAATTGAGGTTGAGCCAACACCTTTACCGCGAACAGGTCTAAAAACCGCAGTAGACGCCAATGTCGACCATTTTGACACAACGGAAGGTCAAACGACTGTAAAACCCGAGACATTAAACCCTCTTTATGCTCGTGTTCATCATTATCAACGAATTCTTGCTCGTAAACGACATAGAAATCCAAGGGCCATTCACTCAAAAGGTTATCAAGCAACAAGAACCAAGTTGCAAAAAACATATGAGAGGATTGCAAACATTCAAAAGGATTTATTGCATAAATTCACAACAGACCTTTATCAACGGTTTGACACGGTTGTCATTGAAGATTTAGATGTGAAGAAAATGCAAATGTCAAAACGTGCTAAGAATCTCCATCGGTCTCTCTTTGGTCAATTCCGTCAGATAATGGAATACAAATCTGAGAAGTTTGGAAAAACGTTAATCATTGCGGATAGATACTATCCATCCACTCAACGTTGTTCGTCTTGTGGATTTGTCAAAAGAGGAGACGATAAGATTACCCTCGGTGGAAATCAAAAACACGGAACTCACCACCACGAATACATTTGTTATCGGTGTGGATATCAAGACGACCGTGACCACAATGCTGTGTTAAATCTATTATCACTAGCACAATAAAATGAAAGGATTGAGGTTGGCTCGACCTCTGAGGATTAAATCCTCTTGATGCGTTCAGAGATTGCCACTGTCGTTACCTACGCTACGTATGTAATGGGAATGCAATTGTTAACGGACGTGAGAAAAACCAATGGTTGAAATCTAACACTAACAATTATTGTTAAGGTTTTTCAGAGCAGGTATCTAAATGAGTAAATACACACAATTACCAGGCACAACAGCTACCACAGGTTACCGTGCCGCATTGAACCAAACAACAAAAATGGACAAGAACTTTGATTTCTCATCATTTCTTGCTAAAAAATTTGTAATGAGTGACACACCACAAGTGTCAGAAACAAACCGAATCGATGACCCAGAATTCAAACAAGGATTCCTAAAGACTGTCATTATGGCAGGTAATGGGATTTTCGAAGTAGTGCGTTCCAAATATGGCTTCTCAGTAAAAAATCAAAGTGCTGACTATCCAGGGCTTGGTGACATCTATGACTCACTTGCATCAGGATGTTTCGTAACAGAAAACCCAGCACCTAAGCTCCCACGTAAAGCAGTTGAAACTGTTATCGAATGGTATAAACGTATTACAGCGAAGAACGGTGAAGAAGCCCAAGTCGTATTTTTACTGGAATCAGTACAAAAAAATGAAACAGTGAAAGATGACGATGGTGTCGAACATGTCATCAAAGACATCCCAGGTGTACACTTCTGGACAGAAGACTTGTTCTCTTATACACCAAAAACAATACAACAGTGGTGCTTTTAACTGAAGTAGCTGATGAAGACGAATGGTACGATGTATTCAACCGAAACTTTGGTATGTATGTCGAAACCCACTCACACAACTCTATGGATGCATTTGCGTCTGGAACTGACGAAGAAAACTCTACAAATGATGGGTTCCAGCTTGTCTTTGGCCGTTTGAACACACAAACGCCTGTCATGTATTCATGGATGACTATGAACCGTGTTATGCGTCTTGGTATGAAAGAAGATGAACTTGCCAAAATCATGGAAGTTAACCCTTCAAGCCGATATGACCAAGCACTTGAGAAGGTTATCTACAACACAGAAGAGTTGGACTTTGACGAAAGCCTATTCGCAGAATGGGATAAACAAGTTGTAAAGCGTCCAGCACCAAAGTACACAACATTTGGCGGCGCAACAAGCTACTATGGTTACGACTATTCTCGTGGTACAACGGGTACAGCCGGAAAAACAACGACAACCGCTTACGGTAGTTACAATTACGTAGCCTTCAATGACGAACAACTTGAAAATGCATTGGAAACAGAATTTGACAATGCAATTGGGGCATCCATCGTGCATCAATGTCTTCGTGCTCAAAAAGAAAAGATTGACTATGATGATGTTGTAAACATGATGAAGAAAGCCTTTGTCGCTGGTTACTACACTAAGAAAGACGGACCATACACTGTGACCAACAACACATATGAACGTTTTGCGGTAGCCGTTGATGAAAACGTGTCAGATATTCTTGAACAATTTTATGATGTGACAGACTAAAGACTGAAAAGTCTATGGGATATAGCCAAGAGGTAAGGCAGAGTCACTGACTCGAGCGTCGGTTCGAATCCGGCTATCCCTTTTCACACGAACGTGTGATTCGCTCCGTACGTCAAAGAAAAGACATTAAAACACGGCGTGCAATTTGGACACGAACGTAAGGGGTGCGTTAACCACAGGGATTACCCGGGTTGCATCCTAAGATACTAAAATAGTGTTCTCTACTCACAGAAGCAATGTTACATAAATGGACTGTTCATCGTAAGTAACTTGTGAGGGACAACTACTATTTGAGATATCAACAATGTCGATATTTGACATTGTTCCGAAAGGTGGTCAGCAACAAGACCTGTGCACACGCACTTCAAAAAAAACCGTAAAGACGTCGCGTGTTGAGCGTACCTCTCACAAACTTCGAACAGCTAGCCAAGGTAGCAAAGTTCGAAATGTCATAATTGGGCGGGTTATGATAATTGATACCTCACATCGAGACCCAATATGGACAACATGGGTCTTGATTTTTTTTTTCTGATTTTAGGAAGGAATTTATGCAATATATTGATTTTAGCGAGGATATGCTCTACCCAAGCGAAGAAAACCTCATTGGGTTACCAAACGGATTCCGACTTAGTGATTATGATAGTGACGCATTAAATTTCACACATGGGCATCTACCAACAATGTTTGGCGAGTTAGGTGAGATTGATGTCACTGAACGATTTTTATCGTTACTAGCCGTTGACAACACCAACCACATTTTTGAACGTGTCTATATACACGAATCACAAATGGGACCTATTTTGGTTTGGCATCGTACACGCGAATCCGATGGCCTGAGACGTTCAATGTGTCTAGGTTGTGAATCTATCGAATTTGCAATGAATATGACGGTAGATAAATTAGTAACCATGGGATACGAATATGACGAAAAACAAGCCCAATGGTATAAATAGACGAGGATAACATGACAACATTAAAAGATTTTAAACGAGACTACGAGGCCGCATTAATGGCCTACGAGTTTAACAAAAACAAAGATACAGAAAACATTCTGGTTTATACTAAAGACAATATCATTGTTGAAGTTACATGGTCATGTAAGTATCAAGTGTACACACTAAAAACGAAACTTCCAAACAATGTTCAATATACAACACAAATCACACCTAATAGTGATGCTAAAGTATTAACACGTTTATTCAGCACATTCTAACAACCTTTGTATACACAAAGGTTAAAAATGGGGCACCGCCCCAAACCCCATAATCTTTTTGAAACAGACAGAAAGGACAAAACAATGTTCGATAAATTAATCGCAGTAGTTGATTTGACAAAACCCGTCAATATGACACCACTACCAGAAAAACCAAAACCAAAAATTGAAAGCCAAGCCCACAAAGAATGGGTGAAACGTAAAAACGATTTCAAAAACCATTTTAACAATGGACAAGAACCAACAGGCGACATGATTACCATCATGGTTGCAAGTATCGGTGAAGAACCACCATTCGAATAAAAGGGAGGTATAAAATGAGTATTTTTAATCGAAATGTAAAACGTGAACGACCATTACCAAATGTCATCAACCGTAAACCACAAGATTCAACATCTGTACCTCTTGTTGTAGGACTTTACACACCAACAATCATTACAGAAAATTATGATTATGTACAATTGTATTACCATGGTGGTGGAGTATATACAGCCGTTACATTTGTATTGGATTATAAGAATGGATTGCGCATCACACATGGGCCAGTACTAGAAGATTTGCTAGAACATCACCCATACACAAACTCTACAAAATCACTTGAAGTTTTCACAAACCCATTTGATGGGTCAAATGTCTGCACAAACCTACGTATCAAATCAATTGGTACATTTGTGACAAACGATGACAGTGCCATCAAGCAATTCCTTGTCGAAAACGGGAAAATCAGCATTACAATTAATAAGAAACCAATCCAGTTAATTGATGCACGACACTCTACAGATGAGCACGAATGTGGTACATGGTATTCACCAACAAATACGTTTGTCGAATATCGAACTGAACCAAATGGTGATTTTGTAGAAACAACAATTAACACATGGCATCAAGCAAGTGATGGCAATGTTGTTTTTGAAAAAGAACGAATGGTTGAAAAACTAATCAATGTTCACTTACCAAATTTACAAAAACAATTATTTATTGAAGTACTAGAACAATGTATGGAATAGGGAGGTCAAAATGACAGAAAAAGAACTACTCGTACAGTTGACAACAACACAATTACGAGAAATTGTTGAATACCCAAAAGCGTCCTACAATGATTTGCTAATCGGTTTCGACCAACTTTTGAAAACACCAAAAGAAATTAACGAGTTGAACGACAAACTCATTGCCTTTCTCGTTGAAAAAAGTAACCTTTCTACATTATTGGATAAGACTATTACTGGACAACATGAAAAATTCAAAGCACCATCATTCATCCATCAGATTCAATTGTATGATTCTAAACGATTGCAAGAATCGTACAAACCCGATGGTAGCTTGGTACCACCAAACCGTACTCGCAAATTCAATGGTGAATTTATTATGGATGTACCAGCTTATTATGAACAACGTCTAAACGACTTGTTACCTGAGTTAGTGGAGTCATATCCATTGCAATTCGCAACAGAATTGTACAATGAAACAAAATCAGAAGAAGTACGACAACATGTTCGTGATTTCATTGAACAAGAATATATCGAACCGCTTAAAGAAACATTACCAGGGATTGAAGTGACTTATGATATCTCTAAGAATGCATTAGCTGGTGTCGTATTCAAGTTGGATTTGACAAAGGTTAAGGATATTGCCGCACGCGCATCTATTGCAACGGGTCAATTCAACCGATACAAAATTGAAGTTGTTTAGAAAGGATAGTACATGCTAAATGAATTAAAGACGTTCAAACCGTCTACTGTAACATCAAACTTTGAACATGTTGTTCAAGAAATCGGTGTTCCTGAATTAACAAGTGTATTTTCACAAAAATTGGTATTGCTACCTTTATCTGAAGTATCTCCACTTTACGGAGCAGAAGATTTCCCAGAGCAATATGAGCCAGTGTTTGTGGATGAAACTGCAAAAAAAGTGACACATTATTGCCTCAAAACAGGGAACAGTGATGAATCTATTTCACTCACACCATACTTCTTGGAATACCTAGAAACAGGCAAGGTAACAGAACGCTTAGATGAATACACAGATAACGTTCACATGATTCCGTTACCAATTTACCCAGTCGTTAGCTACCTGGGGCAATATGTTCCATGTGTAGCACTGAAAGACGGAACACGCGCACTTATTAATGGAGATAATATCATTAAGGGTGTCAAATTACAATAAGAGAGGGGAATAAAATGTTCTATGCAAATGAAATGGTAAGATTACCAGATTCCCCTCGTCATCAAAATGCTGAATGTTGGTTGGGCGGAAAAAGTATCCGCACCGCCAACAAAACAGTTCAACAATCAAGTGTATCAGGACTCGAATGTCCCACAATTGATTTACTAAAACTAAATGATTCAATCCATAATGGAGTATTGCATCTCGAAAAACCAAGAACCGACCGAATTATCATGACTTACAAACATGGTGCAGGAATTTATACTCAATATGGAAATCAAAGTGGTAAAATTGACATCCCACTGCCGGATATTTATCTGGTTATCGATTTGTTCATTCGTAGCCGTGACAACGGATATCAAACACGTACGAATGACATCTATATCGGGTCTGAATATTTATCCTTAATTCCGCTAACCAATCTTTTCACAGAACGATGTCACCCTCAAGGTAGAGTAACACATTCCAATGGAAAAGAAATCCATTACACACGAATGTGTCATCATAATGTTCTCGATAGTATGGTTGGTACCAAAAATACAGCACTTGACATTATTAACAATGTGATTATTAATATACCCGCATTATTATTCACACATGGTAATAATGACATCGATTTGATGGATTCATACTATGAATGTCGTTACAATGCAGAAGACATCACGGCAAATGTTTTTGAACACTATTTGGATTATGTAGAATATACACAATATTGGTATCTTCTACAGTATCTAATGCAATACAATGATAATGCCGAAGACTTATATGAAAAATTGAGTAAAGAGCACATCAGTGATTACATTAGAAGTTTGAATAAATCCATTGAAACAATCTGTAAAGAGTTTCAATCGGCATCAAATGACGAAGCATTCCCTGTAAACTATAGTGATGACTATGACGACGATGATGACTATGATGACGATGATTATGACGAAGATGATGATTGGTGAGAGAGTTAATTCTCTCTCATTTTTTTTGCTTTATTTTTTTTCTTTTAAAACATACGTTTTAAAAGACCAAACGGGACACAGTCCCGAACCCTACAATATCATTGAAAACTTACAATTTACAATTTCACAACATGGAGGAAAAAGCATGTTATACAAACAATTAAAAGAAATGATTAACACAGAAAATAAAATTTATGAAGGTTATAATGACCAAATCAATAATGCTCAAAATGAAGAAGAAGTATCAGAATTGCGTCATGAGAAATATGTATTCATCAAAGAATATGCTCAAAAGCTCTACGACTTTCTCTGGGCAAATATTGAACAATTAACCGCAAAAGACTGTACTGCATTTGATATGGTACCATATCGAGTATGGTCAAGCTTGAGTGAAAAATACACAATCATCATTGACCAAATAAAAAACGCACGATAAAAGAGGTGAATATATGTTCTATCAAAATTCAATGCTACATGTTCCCGACTCACCACGTCAACAAAATGCTGAAACATGGCTGGCGGGAAAAACAATTCGAACAAAAAATAAGCAAATTGAGATTACACAAGATTTCACATCATTTGATTTGACTAAATTAGAGCCTCAAATTGCTCATGGGTTCATTAAAGTTAAACACGAACCACATTATAATCGATTAACATTCCTTTTCAAACATGGAAAAGGTATTTATAAACAATTCGGTTTCCGTAAAGGACATGTCGAAGTCCCATTACCTGATATTTACTTAGTTGGGTATATGCGATATGAACGTACATCACGAGGTTATCGTATTTGGGCAGAAGATGTTCGTATCGGTTCTGTCCATGTCGACAATCTACCGCTAAGTAATGTATTCATCCGTGATAATGATTTTACTGATTTCGGTATCAAATATACAGATAACGAACGCATTTATTACACAGAAATGTGTCATGGTGGTGTTTTGGATGAAATGATGTCCAACCATAAGACTATCACAGAATCATTGAATGCATTGTCAGCCGGTATCACAAGTTACCTAATGTCACATGGTAACTACGACCTACGATTACCAAGAACAACACACCACAGTCGCTATTCAGCAGATAGCATTGGTGATATTCTACGACACAAAAGTGGTGACGACACCAATTCATATAAACAATATTGGGTTTATATGAATCTGTTATCACAAAAATATGATATTGATGAGTTATATAACCACTTGAGTAAATTGAATACTCGCGATGAAGTGTGGGATTTATTAGAATTAGAACCCGACCAATATCGTTCATATCTAAAAGCAACTAAAGTCTACAACTAATTGACCAAGTCACTACTGACTTGGTCTTTGAATGGGGTTTCACCCCAAACCCCATTTATCATTTGAAAATTCATCACAGGAGGTATCAAGATGATTTCATTTAACGAGTCACAATATGACAAACAACACCGCTCACACCGCAACAAACCAGCGGAATGGAAAGAACTTAACACACTGTATCGTAGCCAAGGTATGACAAAACACCGTTCAACACGTTTGGCGAACGAGGCGGAAGACCACGGAAAAGTCTACATCAAAGCCCTCATCTGGGGACTTAAAACATTCGGAGACGCATCACCAATTCATGCTACCGAAATTGAAACGGAGGATGCAAACAAAGTGTTTAAACGTGTCGCACACGTTGCCTACACTAACGGCGCACCAACGAAAGGGTAGTCACCATGGTCAAAAATGTTTTGGTCAATGCGAGTCTGTCAGTCTTGTCAGTACTCGCAAAATTGACACCCTATTATGGTATAATGATTGGAGCAATTATTATAGCCCTATTAGCATTTAACTTCAAAAATATCAAACGATATATCCACAAACGAAAGGGGGAAATGTATGCCAACATTGTACGAATGGATTAACATTGCATTATTTGCATTTACAATGTGGTGGGCAACTCGACCAAATGAAGGCCCAACTGCATTAATTTACATCGGTTTGTTATTCTTAACAATCGGAATGTATGTCATGGGATTTGTCCTTGGTAAGAACAACGATTGGTTAAAACGTGATTTGGCTAAGAAAGCTGAACGTGAAAGGCGTGGAAAAAAGAAAGAAATCACATTAAAAGAACGTAATTAACAAAGGTTGAGAAATCAACCTTTGTTTTTTTGAGGTGAAAATGACAGATATCAATCTAACAGAACATCACGAACTCATTACACCCATGCAATTCCTGATGGATATGGGTCAAACAGGATACGATACATTTCGATTGCTCGAACCAGAACTACCCGAGGCGACAATCAATGCCCGAACTATGTCATCATCCATCATCATTGATGATAACAATCAGATTCACTTTGTGGAAATCATGCCAATGTTTGGCGTATTCGATATCCATGGAACATTTGAGGGTGATATTGACAAATTTATTAATCAGTTGAATTCAGCAGTAGACAAAATTGAGACATTTCTCAATGTAAACAATGGACAATCTACCGAACCAAAAGACCTTGAAATTAGTAATCAAGTTCAATCCGCAATAGACACATTGCTCAGCAATGACACGGACGAAAAAGTTTTGACACAATAAAAGCACCCAATGTAGGTGCTTTTTCTTTTTTTCGGGTTTTGATTCTAACCACCAAATCCACCTTCGACGTTATCGAATTCAGGAATAAAATCGATAAAGGTACGACCTTTGTATGTTTCTTACCAAGACCGCCACCAACCATACGCTCTTTACCTTGTTTAGTGACACCCTTAAAGGCTATTTTCTTCCCAGCAAGAAGTGTATCAATTTCTTCTTGTGTATACTTATGTTGCATGAAATTATCACGGAAAGAAATTTCTTTCCCTTGAAATTCTCCATAAATATAACCTTCACGTTTAGGGAAATGAGGTTTGAACCCAACAAATGGATTACCATTATATTCTTGGTCTTCTAGTTTGCCCGTCAATGTGCCTTTTGATGTTTCAATAGAAATGGTTTCACCATCTAATAGCTTCTGAACTTCTACAGTATTAAACTGATAATCACCATAGGATTTCTTAAAGCTAATTTGACGTCCATTCCATACTCCATCCACATATCCTTCACGAATAAATTCTCCATTGAAACCGACATAAGGGCGACCTTGATATTCCATATTATCAAGCTGTCCAGCAACTTTCATACGACCGTTTTTGGTGTCAATTTCAATCGTGATATTCTCACCGGCTAATAGTTTATCAACTTCTTCATCTGTAAAACGATGAGAACCATATTGACGGTTAAATACGACCTCAGTGCCACGCCACAAACCTGTCGCCGCTTCACGCTTAGCTCGTTTTGGAAGATTAAGTTCATCCAAATTATAGTTCTTATTACGAAGAACCTGAATATCGCGTTCAATAGCTTCAGAGAATTTAGCTATAGCTTGAGCAGGAGTAAATACACCTTTTTTAACAGCCAAGATACATTCTTGCATGAACTTGGTACCCTCAATAGAACCAATGAGTGTACCCTCAGCCGCAATATATCCGATTTGACCAATAACAGAAAGTGATAACACTTTACCATCACGTAATGGATGACGTTCGGTTGCACCTGTCAGTTCACCTACTGTACGAGATTGAGTTGATTGAGTACCAACACCCTCTTTTTTTGAGTTGACCGAGGAGCCACGCTGATGTAGGGTTAGCAGGTTTAACACTCTTCACCTCATGAGGATAAAGTTCAGCCATATTTGATAGGTTTGGTAAAGAGGTAACTTGTGTATCATCTGGCTCAGCATCTGGGTCAATAACACCTTGTTTAGTAATGACCTTTAACGAACCTTTAAATATAGGAGTAACATCAACTGTCTCATATTCATGTCGTACCCATTCTGTATCCTCAAGGAACATCAATAAGAATCTCTCAGTTACTGTTTTATATAGCAAACCTGCACCTTTACCAAATTGTGCATCTAAATCTGCCAAACTTTTTGGAACAGCACCAGGGCGAAGAGCCCCGTGTCCACCTGAGTCTTTAACGTGGGTATCCATACGAGGTTGACGATGACTAAAGGCTGCCGCCGGCAATTCTAACAGTTTGATATAATTATCAACCAAAGGAAGAATTTCTGAAAATTGTTCAGTAGTAATGTGATTCTCTTCCGTACGCGGATAACTTAAATAGTTTAGTCCTGAACCATCACCATTTTCATAAAGTTTTTGTGCCAATTCCAATGTACGTTTGATTGGAATACCTTGTTTAGATAAAATAGCTGATAAGCTAGTCAAATCCAACGGTTTAGGCGGTTTAGTAGTACCGGGCACTTCACGGACCTTTTTAACCTTGGCTTGTGCCGGTAATCCACGGGCTTCCCATTCTTCTTTGGTTGCAAACTTAGGTAGAGATTCATCATCACTAGTTAATGTAAGATTCTCCAGTTTATAACGACTTTCCCAAACAGAACTTGGTTTGTAATTCTTAATTGCTTTTTCTTGGTCACCTACTAACTTGATGATAACAGACTGTAAACGACCAAATGGTACAACCCCGGGTAATTGGTAGCCTTCATCTTGAATACCCATAGTCGCAACACGAGTGTACTGCTGAGTTAAGAAGTCACAACATTGACGTGTAAACCCAACCATGTATTCGGGGTCTTTATTGGTAACTTCCTTTGTTTTTCAAAGCCTTGATAACATCTTTAGGCATTTCTGATACATGGTATTCACGATAACGTTTACCAGTATAATTAAGACTATCCAAGACCTCTTGAACCAACAGGTCACCCTCACCCCAAACATCAATATCGCTTGCGATTACAGGAATATAACCAGCATTCAAAAATGTTTGAATAGTGGAATAAGATTGTTTGTATCCATCAAAATCACCGCTACCAGACTTCAACGCTTTGGAATAAAAGTCAAAGTATTCAGGATTCCATGGTATACCAGCAACATCTTTAAAATCACCAACAATCGATTTATAATCTTTTTTAGCCACTTGAGCTGGTGTACCCAACTCCATAATATGACCATACAAATTACAAATCGCATACGTGTCACCTTCAAACGTACCTTGGCGTCCACCAAGGGCCGCAGCAAAGTTTCTCATAGCAGAAGGTTTCTCACATATAATTAATAACTTCTCCATATTTTAACTTACCTCATTCTTTCAACTAGACTATGTCTATATCTTAATTATATCACAAGATGACGAAAATTTCAACTAGACTATGTCTATATCTTAATTATATCACAAGATGACGAAAATTTCAACTAGACTATGTCTATATCTTAATTATATCACAAGATGACGAAAAAGTCACGCGCACCAAAACCAAAAACATGTTGATTAATTATGCAGAAACTAACAAATACATAAATACCACAAACAAGGAAACTGGATAAATTGGATTCAAAAATTGGATTTTGTGATAGCGTTTACAAAAACGAGGTATATCAAGGGTTTACGAGATTGTGCCTCTAAAATGAAAGATTTTTGAAAAAAATTTTTGTTAAACCTAATTTTAAAAAAATTTTTTTATTTTA